>Ga0315336_1000248_pt1 | contig 200310 bp, 172 predicted proteins | sample ASW5metaG_FD_204512 | JGI IMG/M metagenome (GOLD analysis project Ga0315336, IMG submission 204512) | Ammonia-oxidizing marine archaeal communities from Monterey Bay, California, United States - ASW #5 | ecosystem: Environmental > Aquatic > Marine > Intertidal zone | place: USA: California... | reverse complement strand
TTTCGCGCTCCGCTGGAGTCAGCTTCAGCGGTTTCAGTCGAGGCCCGGTGGTCGTCTTCGCCTTCATAAAGAAAAGGCGTCTACGGGTCCTATAATGTTACGCGAACTTTAGAAACGGGACACTAGGAAACTGTTCACCCTTTCTGGGGGCCGCTTCGAGGGCGCATTTCCGCGATCCGGACTTGTCGGAATAGGTCTCTGCCCTACAATGCAGGCGAGGCTACCTCGGAATGACCAGAGCAAATCCGATCGCGGCGCTTACTCTCCTGTCGGTTATTGGCCTCAGCGCGCAGGACATCGGGGGCGACTGGCAAGGGATGCTCAAGACTCCCCGCGAGGAAACTCGGGTCGTCATCAAGATCGAGAAGGACACGGACGGCGGCTGGAATGCAACGGAGTTCACCGCCGACGAAGGAATGAACGGCATTCCGGCGGATTCCGTGACGCTCCAGGATTCCGGCCTCAAACTCACGTTTAACCGGATTCGAGGCACTTACGAAGGGACCATTGCCGAAGACGGAGCGTCGATGACCGGGACCTGGACGCAAGGCCAGTCGCTTCCGCTCGATTTGGAGCGAGCAACCGAAGAGACCTCGTGGCTTAGAGATACAACCCGACACGACGAGCGGTTCATAGCGGTGGAGGTCGACGTCAAGCTGGAGGTCCTCGACTGGGGCGGGTCGGGCCGTGCCCTGGTTCTTCTACACGGACTCGGCAACAACGCTCACGTATTCGACAAGTTCGCGCCGAAGCTGACTGGCTCTTACCACGTATACGGCATCACGCGGCGCGGCTCCGGCGCGTCGAGCGCTCCTGCGCCGGCTGACGGAAACTACTCAGCCGACCGCCTCGGTGACGACGTACTCGCCGTGATCGATGCTTTGCGTCTCGACCGGCCGGTGCTGGCAGGACATTCGCTCGGCGGCGCGGAACTCAGCTCTATTGGATCACGACGCCCCGACAAGGTGGCAGGTCTGATCTACCTTGACGCCGGCTACTCGTACGCGTTCTACAACCGCTCGGAGGGCGATTTCTTCATCGAGTTGAACGAGGTACGGAGAAAACTCGACCAACTTGGAAATATGACGCAAGGCTCCAAGTCCGTGATAGATGAATTACTAGAAACGAATCTGCCAGAGCTTGAGAGATCACTGCGGCGGACCCAAGAACGGCTGAAGTCGGCTCCGCCCCGGGCCTCGCCGGCGACGCCCAGGCCGCGTCCGCGAATCCCTCCCATTCAAGGTGCGATCAGAGCCGGGATGCAGCGATACACAGACATCCCTGCTCCTATTCTCGCTATCTACGCCTTCGGGACGATCTCCGGCCCGGAAGGTTCCCGCCAGCGCTCTGCGAGCGAATCCAGAAATCAACACAAATTAGATCAAGCTCAGGCGTTCGAGGAGGGGTTGCCGTCCGCCAAAGTAGTTCGCTTGACGGATGCAAGCCACTACGTTTTTCGATCAAACGAGGCGGATGTGCTGCGGGAGATGGAGACCTTTATCACGGGCCTGCCGTAGTAGCGAACGCTGGTAGCTTGGCCGTCGTTCGGGTCAGTTCCGCAATTGGGGAGCGTCGGAAACGAGGCAGCAGAGTGAACACTTTTCTACCAAAGCGTTCGCCTTTTCGCTCGCGAGCCGTTTTGGCCGCTCCCCCGCCTGAATCAGCCCGTTCTCGCCCCAAGCCCCGAAAAACAGGCCCTCAGAGGCCGCAGGAGGCGTTGCTACGGCTCGTCTGGGACCTACAGAACCTGGGTTATCAAGGCGCTTTGATGCGCGTAGAGTGACAGACGTCTGGCGAACTGTTCACTTCATGGGCTTCTCGGCTCATCGCTGATGCGGTGCCAAGGGCGCTTCCGGCGTTCCCGGTCGCGGGAACGGGGACAATCCGCCTTCCCGCCGATTGGATAGAATGGAGCAATTTCCATGGCGGAACGCAACGTCGTCATCTATCCCGGATCCTTTGATCCGCCCACGAACGGTCACCTCGATCTGATCGAGCGGGCCTCGAAGCTCTTTGACGAGATTGTGGTCGCCGTGCTGCGGCACGACTCCAAGGAGCCGCTCTTCAGTGTGGAAGAGCGGCTTGAGATGATGCGCGAGGCTGTCGGGGGCCTCGACAACGTGACGACCGATAGCTTCGACGGCCTGCTTGTCGATTACGCCCGCGAACGCAGCGCGCGCTTGATCCTGCGCGGTATTCGGGCCGTCTCCGACTACGAGTACGAACTGCAGATGGCGCTGATGAACCGTAAGCTCGACCCAACACTCGAGACCGTGTTCATGCTGCCGGCTGGCCGCTACAGCTTCCTTAGCTCGCGCTTGGTCCGCGAGGTCAGCCGATTCGGCGGCGACATCAGCGATCTGGTTCCTGATTTCGTAGCGCTCCGGCTACAGGCCAAAGACCGGAAAAACCAGTAAGCTGGTAGAGACTATGCAGCTCTCTGAAAGGGTCTCTAGGATCAGTGAATCCGCCACGATGGCCGTCACCGCGGAGGCGGGCCGGCTCAAGGCGGCCGGCGTCAACGTCATCGCGTTCGCGGCGGGCGAACCGGACTTTCCCACGCCCGATCACATCAAGAACGCAGCCAAGCAGGCGCTCGACGACAACTTCACACGCTACACTCCGGCGGCGGGCGTTCCAGCGCTGCGCCAGGCGATTGTCGACTGGCATGCACGCTACTTCCAGACGAGCTATCAGCCTTCGGAGGCCATCGCCTGCGTGGGCGGCAAGCACGCCATCTTCAACTCGATGGCGGCGTTGCTCGATGCCGGGGACGAGGTGGTGCTGCCGGTCCCCTACTGGGTGACCTTCTACGACGTGGTTAACTACCACGGCGCTACGTGCCGCCGTGTTGAGACGAGCGAAGCGGACGGCTTCCGGCTCACTGCGGCGCAGATCGAAAAGGCGTTGACGCCGAAGACCAAGATCGTCATCGTCAATTCGCCGTCGAATCCGTCGGGCGCGGTCGTCAGTCGCGAAGAGTTCGAGAAGATCTACGCGCTGACCTCAAGCCGCGGCGTGATGCTGATGACCGACGAGTGCTACTGCCATTTCGTCTACAACAGCGAGCCGTTCTCAATCGCCTCGGTCGAAGGCGCTAAGCCGAATGTGATCGTCATCGGTTCGCTCTCGAAGACTTACGCAATGACCGGCTGGCGGCTTGGATACATACTCGGCCCGGCCGAGCTGGTCAAGTCGATCAACAAACTGCAAAGCCACTCGACCTCGAACCCGACCTCGATCGCTCAGAAGGCGGCGCTCGAAGCGCTCAACGGGCCGCAAGAGTCAGTCCAAGAGATGCTTGCCGAGTACCGTCGCCGACGCGACTACGTCATCCCGACGCTGCGCGGCATCGAAGGCGTGAGCTGTCCTGAACCCGACGGAGCGTTCTACGCTTACCCGAATATCAGCAGCGCCTTCGGCAAAGCCGGCATCAAGACGCCCATCGACTTCGCTCAGAAGCTATTGAAAGAAGCGCACGTGGCCGTTGTTCCGGGCGAGGCGTTCGGCACCGACCAGCATGTCCGCATTTCCTACGCCGCCTCGATGGCGGACATCGAAGAAGGCTTGGGGCGGATCAAGAACTTCATCGAGAACCTGTGAGCGAGCGGCTCTATCCTCTTCGATTCGAAGGTTCGTTGCGGGCTAAGATCTGGGGCTCTCGAGACCTGAGCCCCTACTTCGAGACTCCTCAGAAACCAATCGGCGAGGCCTGGTATACCTTCGAGGAAAACGTGGTGGTCAACGGCGACCTCGCGGGTCAATCGCTGGGCGACTTGCTCGGCCGTTTCGGCCGCCGATTGATGGGCGAGAGATACGAGCCTCGGGCGGCGCGGCGGCTTTCCGCGAATGAGAGTCTAGAGCCGGCCCCTTCGGAGGCCGCCCCCTACTTCCCAATCCTTACCAAACTGCTATTTGTCTCCGAGACGCTCTCAGTCCAAGTACATCCCGGCGATGAGTACGCCCTAGCTCGCGAAGGCGGCGCCGGCAAGATGGAGATGTGGTACGTCGTCGACGCGGAACCCGGCGCGGCGGCGGCGATGGGGCTCACCGAAAGGCTCGCGCCCTCCGAGCTCGCCGCGGCGGCCAAGTCGGGCCTGATCGCCGACCTGCTCAACTGGGTAGAGGTGCGGGCCGGCGATACGCTGTTCGTGCCGCCCGGAACGTTGCACACGCTAGGAGCCGGGTTGACGATTTGTGAAATACAGCAGAACTCGGACATTACCTATAGGCTGTTCGACTTCGATCGCCTCGGCGACGACGGACGGCCAAGAGACCTGCACCTTGGCCCCGCAGTCGCCGTCGTAAGCCAAGAACCTTGGGAAGGCGTCGCGTCTCCAGCACCCCTCGAGGCGATAGGATTCGGTAGGGAGCTGCTGGCGGCCTGCCGCTATTTCGCCGCCGAGCGCTTGAGTTTCGGCAGCGTGTTCGACTACGTCCCCGACCGCGAGCGCGCCCACATCTTGATCTTCACCTCGGGCGAGGGTTGGCTTGGTCAGGAGGCGTACTCGGCTGGGGACTCGTTTCTGATTCCCGCCGAGGCCGAGCCTTTCCGGGTTCGGCCAGGCGTGCCGACGACGCTGATCCGCGCCTACGAGCCGGATCTCGAAAAGCTGCGAGCGGAGGTCGGCGAGGCGGGAGCGGTGCGAGAGTAGAACGAAGCAACGGGCTCCGCAGAAGATGTGGCTCCTAGGTCAAGGTCCCGATTAGTGAGCCGGCAGGCAGCTAACGCTCGCCGAGCGGGCGCAGGCTGACCTCCCGAAATCGAATGATTGAGCCCTCGTCGTGGTTTTGGAGGCCGATGTAGCCTTCGTCGGGGCGCGGCCCGCGTTGCGGCTCGTAGTACTTGGTCCGCTCGGGGACCGGCTGATCGCCGCGAAACTCATTGATCGGCTTGCCGTTCACACGAACGCGCGTCGTCTGGCCGTCGATTTCAATCTCTAACGTGTTCCAGGCGTCGTCGGAGGCCGGAAACTCCTCGGACGCCGACAGCGAATAAAGCGACCCGGTGCGATGGTACTCGTCGGCTTCGTCTTGTATCTGCACCTCGTAACCCCTGTGAACCGGGTACCAGGGATCGAGCGGTTTTTCGGGGATCCGGATGTAGACGCCGGCGTTTGAGAGCGCGGTCTCGGGCTTGTACACGACTCGCAGCACGGAGTTTCCGATCTTCTTGCCGTCATAGACGAGCAAGCCCATGCCCCCTTCCGTCTTAAGGGCGCCGTCCTCGACGCTGAAGGAGCCCTTGCCGACATGACGCCAGCCGCTCATGTCGACTCCGTTGAAAAGCTGCTCGGCGGGTGGCTCGGCCGGTGAGCACCCGAGCGTGAAGAACAGGATCAGCAGGCACATCCACTCAGTCTTCATGGCGGCTCCCAGCATAGCGCGAAGACGGCGGCAGGCGCTGTGCTTTAATGGCAACTTCACGCCGAAACGGGGGATCGATTGAGCGACACATACTACCTGGGCGCGGCGGAGACCGTTCGACGAATCCGAGCAGGGGATATCACTGCGCGACAAGCCGTCGAAGCCTCACTCGAGCGCATCAACGCCCTCAACCCGCGGCTCAACGCTCTTGTTCACGTACGAGGCGCCGACGCGATGGATGCCGCTGCGGAGGCAGACCGGGCGCGTGTCCGAGGCGACTCGCTCGGACGATTGCACGGTGTTCCGATCAGCATAAAGAGCGCGATCGACGTAGCGGGTTTTCGTTGCGAATGTGGCTCGCGTTTCCGCCAAGGCCACGTCGCGGAACAAGACGCGACGCTCGTGGCGAAGCTTCGTGCTGAAGGCGCGATCGTCGTCGGCGTCAGTAACACGCCCGACCTGCTGGCGGCCTATGAGACGGACAACCATCTCTACGGCCGAACCAACAGCCCATGGGGGCTCGAGCTCACCCCCGGCGGATCGAGCGGCGGTGAGGCGGCGGCGATATCGGCTGGAATGGTCACCGCCGGGTTCGGCAGCGACGGCGGCGGCTCCGTGCGCGTGCCGGCCCATTTTTGCGGGCTCTTTGGGCTCAAGCCGACCCCAGGCGTAGTCTCTCGCGCCGGGCACTGGCCTCCCTGTTACGGTCCGCCTTCCTTTCTCGGTCTCGCCGGACCGATGACGCGCAACGCTGAGGACCTCGGCCTTTTACTCCAGATTACGGCCGGCTACGATGACGCCGACCCGCGATCTGTTCCCCTCCCGGTCTCGATTTCCGATGTCAATGAGCTGCGCGGATTGCGTGTAGGTTTTTTCGAGGAAGACGGCGTGACGCCGATTGACGACGACAACCGTCAAGCGGTGCGCGATGCGGTCGCGGCGTTTCGCGACGCTGGTTGCGAGGCGGCTCCGTTCGGCGCGCCGAAGCTCGATGAGATTCTCGAGCTGTGGTGGACTCTCTTCGCCGTCGGTGCGCGAACCGGCATCGCACCGATGATCGAGGGCCGCGAGGACGAGTTGCATCCGCTCTCGCTCTGGCTTCTGGCAAGCCCGGAAGAAGCGGCGGCGATGACTCACGCCCGCTTTCTGGAAGCGTGGTCCAGACGCGACGCGCTACGAGGTGAGTTTTTGCAGGCTATGAGCGAGTTCGATCTCGTCGTTTGTCCGGTCGCCTCGGTCGCCGCCTATCCGCACGGGCAACGGGAATGGATCATCGACGGGCAGGGGGCACGGTATCCAGGGATATTCGGTTGCAGCCAGATATTCAACTTACTCGGCGTCCCGGCAGCCGTCGCGCCGGTGCGTCGCACTACGGCAGGGTTGCCGGTCGGAGTGCAGATTGTCGCGCGCCCCTACGCCGACGGCCTGACGGTCATGGCGGCGACCTTGCTGGAGCGCGCGTTCGGCTCGTCTCCGCGTCCGCCGGCGCTCAACCCGGCCGACGGGCAGATGCCGTAGCCGAGCCGCCCCACAGCGTCGTCACAGCGAATCGGGCGGCTCCGGAAAACTGCGGATCGGCGAATAGCGCTTGTAGGTTTCCCATACGTCGCCGTCGCCGACCACGCGCGGGTCGCCCGTCGCCCGAAGGTAGGCTTCAAGCTTTTCAGCCAGGTCGCGACGCGTCTGTTCGTGTTCAGGCTTGATCGCCAGATTGTCCAAACATCCGGGGTCGACGCGGATATCGAAGAGCTCTTCAGCGGGCCGCTTGTCAACCGCCAGGCGAAAGAAGCGCCCGATCTCAGGATCGTCACGGTTTTCTATCAAGAACGTCTTCGAGGGCGAAGCGTCGATGTCCTGATAAGCATCGTGCATCGCCTCGAGTTCGCCTTCTTCGCCGTATTTCTGGGGGTCGCCGGCCGGCCACCGATCCGACTTGAAGTTCCGGATGTAGAGGTAGTCCCGCGTGCGCAGCGAGCGCTGCGGGTAGGTCCAGTTGTTGTAGCGTGAGGAGCTGTGCCGCTCGCGCGCCGAGTAGACAGCATCGCGCGACTCGTCGACGACGCCTTCACCATCTGACGTCAGTAGATCGACGATGCTGCGCCCGGAAAGCTCGGCTGGTTCGGGATGCGCGACGCCGGCGGCATCAAGAATCGTCGCCGTCAGATCGACGAAGCCGATCAAGTCATCCACCGTGCGGCCCGGAGGTACGCGCCCTCCCCAGCGGATTGCCAGCGGCATATGGATGCCGTATTCATAACAATTCGCTTTGGCGCGGGGGAACGCCATGCCGTTGTCCGAGGTGACGATGATCAACGTATTGTCGATTTCGCCCGCTCGCTCCAGAGTTTCGAGGATACGGCTAAGGTGCGTATCGAAGTGCTCGATCTCGAGCGCATAGTCGAGCATATCGGAGCGGATCTCTTCGCGGTCGGGGAGGAACGGCGGAACCTCGACGTCGTCGAGTTGTTTGCCGGCGGCGAGCCCCGAACCCTTTTCGAAGCGTCGATGCGGCTCATGGCATCCAAACCAGAAACAGAAGCGTTTGCCCTCGGGGCGTTGATCGAGGAAACTCTGGAAGTTCGCCGCGTAGTCTCTGTTGCGGATTCCGGAGGCTGGGGGATCGGCTTCGACCTCGTTGAACTCCGCCCCGGCCGGGTTCCGCGGCCGCTCTTCTTCCCAGTTCCCCGGCCCCCAGGGCTTGCCGGTGTAGCCGATCCAGTAACCTGCCTGCTCCAGCAGGTCCGGATAGGTTGCGAATTTCGCCGGAAAAGAGCTTGCGTGAGTGCCGGCGTTCTCGATCCGCCAATCGTGTTGTCCAGTCAAGAAGGCAGCGCGGGTGGGCGAGCAGCCCGGCGAAGGAGAGAAAGCGTTCGTGAACAGCACGCCCTCTCTCGCGACTCGATCAAAGGCGGGCGTGTCGACAAACTTCGATCCATAGGCCGACGCGTGAGGGTGGGACTGATCGTCGGAGATGCAGACGAGGATGTTCGGCGGAGAGGGGCGTGCGCAGGCCCAAAGGCCGACCGCGGCGCCGAAGGAAGCGGCGGTTCCGAGGAACTCACGTCTTGAGGAAATCGCTGCGGAGTCCGACATTCGGGGGCCATTATACCCCCAGCTCAGGCGCCAGGCGTCAGGACTGGGTCTTTGGCGCGGCCTTCTTCCCTGCCGTCTTCTTCTTCTTCTTTGAGGCCTTTTTCTTGGCAGCCTTTTTCTTGGCGGCCTTTTTCGGCGGATCAGATTCGTCGCGGAACTCCAGAAGCGCCTTCGGAGGACGACCTCGGCGACGCCCGGAATGCAGACCCTCGAGTGCGACGATTAAGGTATCGATGCGCTGCAGCTCAGCGCGCAGTTCCTTGATGATATGGACGATCTCCATCGATGCCTGACTCCTTGCCGGCCGCTCGACTCAGAGCAGGTCGATAGATTCCTTTTGTCCTTGAAAAGGCTCCTCGGCGGAACCGATTCAGGAAACGTTCGACGACCGAACCCTACGATAATCGCAGCGACTTGTACGGCGATCCTTGCTCTACTCTAGCGTGGATTCTAGCACCCTAACGCTCCCGGCTGAATAAAGCTTAGTCCGCCGCGGCTGCTTCGGAAGCTATCTCGACCGCCGCGCCAAGCGTCGGCAGGCCGAGCGCGGCGCGAAGCTCGCGCTCCAGTTTGTCGCGAACGTCGAGATTCTCTTTGAGGAACTTCTTCGTATTCTCGCGGCCCTGCCCGATGCGCTCGCCGGAGTAAGAGTACCAAGCGCCGCTTTTCTGAACGAGCTTGTTCTCGACTCCCAAGTCAAGCAGGTCGCCTTCGAGCGAAATGCCTAGGCCGTACATGATGTCGAACTCAGCCAGCCGGAACGGTGGAGCGACTTTGTTCTTGACGACCTTGACTCGAGTGCGGTTGCCGACTACTTGATCGCCGTCTTTGATTGCGGCGATGCGCCGAATATCGATTCGAATGGTGGAATAGAACTTGAGCGCGCGTCCGCCGGTCGTAGTCTCGGGGCTGCCGAACATCACGCCGATCTTTTCACGAATCTGATTGATAAAGACGATCGTGCAGTTCGAGCGAGCCACGGCGCCGGTAAGCTTACGCAGCGCTTGCGACATCAGCCGCGCCTGTAGCCCAACATGCGAGTCGCCCATCTCGCCTTCCAGCTCAGCGCGAGGCACAAGCGCGGCGACCGAATCGATCACTAGAATATCGATCGCGCCCGAGCGCACCAGGACGTCGGCGATCTGCAGAGCCTGCTCGCCGCTGTCGGGCTGTGAGACGAGCAGGTTGTCGATGTCGACGCCCAGCTTCTTCGAATAGTCCGGGTCCATAGCGTGCTCGGCGTCAATGAAGGCCGCTACGCCTCCTTGCTTCTGCGCCTGCGCGACGGCAGACAGCGCCAACGTCGTTTTGCCCGAAGACTCAGGCCCGTAAACCTCAATTACGCGTCCGCGCGGGAGACCGCCCACACCAAGAGCTGCGTCCACCGAGATCGAGCCGGTCGAAATTGCGGGAACCGTGACAGCCGCCCCGGACTCGCCCAGACGCTGGATCGAGCCCTTGCCGTGATCCTTTTCGATTTGTCCGATCGCACTTTCCAGATTGCGGGCCCGGTCACCTTGATCCGTCTTCATCTCATGCTCCTTTTACGCCTCGAATCGGCCTATGAGGGCGATTGTACTATAGGCGAACAAAATACGAAAGAGAAAATCTTCAACGCTTTTGCGGTGAAGGGTTTACAGCCGCGCCGCGGCCGCTCGGCTCAGCGCTGCTCGTCGGGCAGCGGAGCGTAGTAGCCGGATCGCACGCGGACCTCGGCGTTCTTCACTCCGATCCGCACGCGAACCTTGTGGAAGCTGCCGTCGGCGTCAAAGTTGGTCGGCGAGTACAGGATGAAGTACTGATGCCGCAACTCGTTGGCGATGTTGGCGAAAGAGCGCTCGAGGTCCCGCGCCTGGAAGGGATGGAAGGCGACGCCTCCAGTCTCTTCGGCGAAGCGCCGCAGCGTTTTGTCTCCATCCTGCTGCATGCCGGTTCGATTGGTCGAGATCGTATAGACGACGGCCTCGGCCTTGTGCGCCATCTCCAGCGCCATCTCGCGCGTTACCGAGCTCTGATTGTCCTCGCCGTCGCCGATGACGATGAGAGCGCGGCGGAACTGCTCGGGCGGCCAGTCTTCGGGCAGCTTATCGCGGCAGGCGTAATAGATGGCGTCGTAGAGCGCCGTGCCGCCGCCGGCCCGCAGGGAGCGCACGCCGTCAGCGAGCTTTTCAACTTCGTTGGTGAAGTCGACGATCAGCTCAGCGCGCGTATCGTAGCCCACGAGGAAGGCGCGATCTTTCTCTTCAGCCAGCACACCGCGGATGAACTCGATGGCGGCCTCTTGCTCAAAACGGAAGCGCCCGCGGATGCTGTTCGAAGTGTCCATCACGATGCCGATGCGGAGCGGTAGATCGCTCTCGCGCACGAACTCGCGAACGGTCTGTTCGTCGCCGTTGTCGTAGACGCGGAAATCTTCGCGCTCGAGATCGGTGATGAAACGATTCTTCTTGTCGGTGACGGTAAACAGCAGCGGAACGCGCGCTACCTGGACTCGGATGATGGAGTCCTCGCCGGCCGGCACGACCAGGTCGCTGACGGGCTTACCGGTCTCTTGCGCCCACAGGGAACCGAAACTGAGGGCCGTGAGCGCGAGGCTGATCGCCGAGAATCTTTTCATGGCGTGAATGGCGCGAAGCTGCTCCTGATTATACCCGTCCGCGAACGGGGGCGTCGGGTGTCAAAGATCAGGCTACGGAGCCCATCGCCTCCCTAGAGCGTCCCCGGCCGAGAGCACGGGTCCAGCGAGTCCTAGGGCGAGGATTGCCAGCAGATCGAGGTAGGCGCTAAAAGCAGCCGGAATGTCGGGAAGCAGCTCGCCGGCGAACAAGCCGCTTTGGGCGTATACCCAGACGACTTGGAGGCTGACGAGCGCCGCCAAGCTGAGAGCCAAGAAGGGCGCCCGCCGACGGAGCTCGCCGAGCACTAGCGCCGCCGCGGCCAACGCCAGCACGGCAGCCGCCATGTCCCGAGCGAAAAAGCCGTTCAGATACTCTTCCTTGACGACGTCGCTTAGCGAGTAGCCCAAACCGAAGAGCCGAAAAAGTACGGCGTAGACGGCGTACCAAACTACGATCGCGGTAAGGAATCGGGTTCGGCGATCACGGCAGATGTAGAGCGGGGCGCCGGCGGCGGCCAACAGCAGCAGCGCTGCCGCCAGCGCGAGCGGGAGCCGTTGATTCCTTTCATTCGCCGCGATCAGGATCCGGTCGGGCGTCCGCGCCTCGAGCCGTTCTTGTTGCTTGCTCTCGATCTCGTTCCAAGTCTGTTCTTCGGAGGCTGAGAGGTCGAGCGCTTCGACCCAGGCTCGGCCCTCGCTGTTCGCTGGCGGCGGCAACCCGAGGAGGGCGCACAGCGTTGGAGCGACATCGACCTGCAGGCCCTTCCAACCCGAGCTCGAACGAATCCCTCGGCCAGCCAGCACCAGCGGAACCTGCATGACCTCGGGTTCGACGCCGCCATGGCCGCCGCTGCCGCGACGGTCGATGTGGCCGTGGTCGGAGGTGACAACGAAGGTCGTGGAGCTGTCGTCGAGAGCCGCGACGAGATCACCGAGGCATCGGTCGGAGGCTGCAACTACCTCGCGATAGACGTCGGACTCTCCGCCGAAGTCGTGTCCGGCCTCATCGGAAGCGGTGATGCCGGCGATGAGCAATCCGCGCTGGCGCTGAGCGAAGAAGGGAACCATCTCGGCACAGGTCTCTTGTTGCCAAGCAATCAGCGGAGCGGCGCCCCCTACGTCGCCGAGCTCCTTGTCGAAGCGCCGAGCGTCCGGCCCTAAGAACTCGCCGAACGCCTTGCTCCAAAAGTAGGAGCCGAAGACCGTCCGCGGCAGACCATGCTTGGCCGCCAGAGAGATCACGGATTCGACGGTTGGCGGACGGAACGAGCCGTTGTTGGTGACACCGTGGCCCTCCGGCCAAGCGCCGGTCGCGAGCGTCGCCCGGCCGGGGTTCGACAGCGAAGGCACCCCGACGCGCAGCGACCCGGACGCGCCGCGAGCGGCCAAGGCCCGCAGCGTTTCCATGTCTTGGGACGCGTCGAGGCGAACTCCGTCGAGCAGGACGAAAAGCAACCTTTCGGTCAAGGCCGGAGGCGCGGGCAGCTCACCTTGGACAGACTCGTGCGGCGTGAACCGAACCACGCTCTGCCAAGCCGAATCGGCCAGCTTGGCGCACGCCAGGCCCAGCGTCATGACCAACGCCGAGCAGATGAGAATCCAGGGTCGGCGAGGTTCCACTTGGTGATTCCTGTCGGTCCTATTCGTCGTCGCTGGGCTCAAGGCGCAGCGACGCAGAGTTGATGCAGTAACGTTGACCGCTTGGGGCCGGCCCGTCCTCGAAGACATGTCCGAGGTGCGAACCGCAGTCGGCGCAGTGCGCCTCGGTGCGGCGCATGCCGTGGCTAGTATCCGTCTCAGTCTCGACGTTATCTTCTTCGGCGGGTTGGAAGAAGCTCGGCCAACCCGTGCCGGAGTCAAACTTGTCGGCGGAACGGAACAGCTCAGCGCCGCAACCAATACAGCGATAGACGCCGGTCGTCTTCTCGTCCCAGTACTCGCCGGTGAACGCGGGCTCAGTGCCTTGCTCGCGACAGACGCGGTATTGCTCCGGCGTCAGCTCGATGCGCCACTGCTCATCTGTCTTCTCGACCTTCTTCATTCGCTCTCCTCCCTGGACAGTCGCTAAAATAGAGGATAAGCCTTCGTCATGCTGTTGAAGATTCTTAAGTACGGTGACTCGAAGCTCGAGACGCTCTGCGACCCGGTGGAAGAATTCGATACGGCGGAGCTGCGGAAGCTCGTCAAGGACATGTTCGAGACGATGTACGATGCCGAGGGAGTCGGCCTCGCAGCGCCGCAGGTCGGCGTGCTCAAGCGTCTGTTTATCGTCGACTGCTCGTGCGGAGAGGATGAGAAGCAGAGGTTGGTGCTGATCAACCCCGAGATCGTTTCGGCTGAAGGCCAACAAGTCGGCGAAGAGGGTTGTCTGAGCATTCCGGGTTTTCGCGAGCCGGTCAAACGCGCCATGACGGTGACGGTCAAGGCTCGCAACGTCGAGGGCGAAGAGATCGAAATCAACGGCGATGAACTGCTCGCGCGCGCCGTCCTCCACGAAACCGACCATCTCAACGGCGTGCTTTTCCTGAAGCATCTCAGCAAGCTCAAACGCGAGCTGATCAAACGCAAAATTCGGAACCTTCGCAAGAAGGGCGAATGGGACTGATCCCGATGCGCGCCGTGTTCATGGGCACGCCGGCCTTCGCGGTCTCTACCCTTGAGCGGCTTGTTGCGAGCGGACACGAGGTTGTCTCGGTTCTCACCCAGCCCGATCGGCCCGCCGGCCGCGGCCGCAAGCTGACGCCGCCGCCGGTTAAGGCGCGGGCGCTGGAGCTCAGCCTCGAAGTCTTTCAGCCCGAGAAGATCCGCTCGCCCGAAGCCTGGGAGCATCTCGAAGCCAAGGCTCCCGAGGTGATCGTCGTCGTCGGCTACGGCCAGATCATCCCGCAACGCATCATCGACTTGCCGAAGTACGGCTGCGTCAACGTGCATTCTTCGTTGCTGCCGCAGTATCGCGGCGCGGCGCCAATGAACTGGGCGATTGCGCTCGGCGAAGAGAAGACCGGCGTGACGACGATGCGCATCGTCAAGAAGCTCGACGCCGGCGACATCTTAATACTGCGCGAAACACCGATCGGCCCCGACGAGACCGCTTCGGAGCTGTCCGAGCGCTTGGCGTCGATGGGCGCCGACTTGCTGATCGAAACCCTGGCGAGACTTGACGCAGGGACGATAACGCCGGTTCCACAGAACGACGCCGAGTCGAGCTACGCGCCGATTCTCAAGCGCGAGGACGGCGCGATCGACTGGTCGCTTCCAGCGCAAAAAATCTACAACCGTCTGCGCGGCTTCGACCCCTGGCCGGGCGCCTACACAACTCTCGAAGGCAAGCGCCTGCATCTTCGCCGAGCGCGGCTTGCCGAGACGGCCGGCCTGGCTCCGGGAACGATGGCGTATGATGGGCGGCTGCGGATAGGCTGCGGCGGGGGGACTGCTCTCGAGGTTCTGGAGCTGCAGCTCGAAGGCAAGAAGCGATTGCCGGCCGCGGACTTCGCGCGAGGCCAGCGGTTGGACGCCGAGACCGTGTTGGGCGACAGCGGACCTTCAGGAGAAGACAAGAAGTGAGCGACGAGCTGAAAGACAAGCTGCCTGTTGGGTTCGGCTATGCGGCCTGCTATGCGGGCTTGCGCAAGCAGCAGGCCGATGATCTGGCGTTGATGCTGTCGGAGACGCCGGCCTCAGCGGCGGGCGTGTTTACCCGCAACGCGGTGAGGGCGGCCCCGGTCGAGCTCTGCCAGGCCCATCTCAAGCGCAGCGGCGGCACGGCGCGCCTGATCTTAGTGAACGCCGGCAACGCCAATTGCGCTACGCCGACGATGGATCGCGTCGCCAGGAAGACGGCGCGAGCGGGCTCCAAGTTGCTCAAAATCCCGGTAGAACAGGTGCTCGTCAGCTCGACCGGCGTGATCGGAGAGCCTCTCGACGAACAGAAGATCCTGGCGCGATTGCCCGAGCTCGGCGAGGCTGTCTCACCCGAAGGTTTTGACGCCGCGGCGCGAGCCATTATGACCACCGATACGGTCCCCAAGACGGCCTTCGCGCAAGTTAAGACTGAACAGGGCGTGGTTCGCATCGCAGGCATGGCGAAAGGCTCGGGGATGATCCAGCCCAACATGGCGACTATGCTGGCGTACGTCTTTACCGACGCGGCCATCAAACCGAAGCTGCTGGGACGAATGCTGCGCGGCGCGGCCGACCAGAGCTTCAATCGCATCTCTGTCGACTCCGATACCTCAACGAACGATTCGGTGATCCTCTTGGCGAACGGCGCCTCCGGCATCGCGATCGGCAAGGCGGATCGAAAGGCGTTTCAGGAAGCGCTCAACACCCTGACGGCCGAGCTCGCGATCGCCATTGTCCGTGACGGAGAGGGCGCCAAGAAGCTGCTTACGATCGATGTTGAGGGCGCGGAGAACGACAAGGCGGCGGTGCGCATCGCGCGCGAGATCGCTAACTCGCCACTCGTGAAAACCGCGCTTGCCGGTGCTGACCCCAATTGGGGTCGCATTCTGCCTGCGGCTGGAAAAAGCGGCGTCGACTTCGATCCCGCCACGGTCAACATCCATCTCAACGGCTTCTTGGTCTGCTTCCGCGGCTTGCGCGCCGACTTCGTCGAAGCCGAGGTGCAGGCGTCGATGGAGAAGCCCGAGTCGGAGCTGTTGTTCCGCATTCGCGGCAAGGGCAAAGGGCAGGCGCGTTTCTGGACCTGCGATTTCACCGAAGGCTACATCAAGATCAACGCGGAGTACCGTACGTGAGCCGACGCGAGCTGGTCTCGCTGCTGCTCGTCTCGCCGATTTTCGTCTCGTCGCTTCTCGTCTCTGGGGCTCGCGGTCAGGACCGGACGGCCGAAATCCGGCGCATGATTCTCGACGCTGGTCGTGCGCTGCAAGAGGGCTCGGCGCCGCGATTCGTTTCGTATTTCGCGCTGAATGATCCGGTTGCGGCCGGGCGATTGCGGAGCGGGGTTTCGGCGCTTTTCGCGCAGAAGGATGTCGCCGTCTCCATCGAGGTTCAGCGGATTGAAGCGAGCGGCGACGGCTTTGACGCCGAGGCCAATTGGCTGCTGCAGCTCACGCCGCGTGATCAGCCTGGCGCGGTGGAAAGGCGGCAAGAGCAAGTGCGAATGCGGATCGCCGACAACGCCAAGGGCAAGCCGCGGATTGTGGCCTTCGAACCGCTGGAGCTGCTTGAGCCGATGCCGTAGCGCGGGAACCCCGAGTCAGCGCTCCACTACGCTTTCCAGTATCTCGTAGAACTCCGGAAACGATACCGATGCCGCTGCTGCGTCGGTAATCCGGCACGGCCCAGCGGCCCTCAGCGCAGCGACGGCGAACGCCATGGCGATGCGATGATCGCCGTAAGAATCGAGATCAGCTGCCGTTAGCGTCGAACCCCCGGCGATCTTCATCTCCGCCTCGGAAGTCTCGACTTTGACGCCCATGCGGCGCAAGTTGTCGGCCACGGTGTCGATTCGGTCGGTCTCCTTGACGCGCAGCTCGGCGGCGTTGCGCACTTCGAGGCCCTTGTCACTCAGAGCGCCGAGCACGGCCAGCATTGGAACCTCGTCGATCACGCCGGCCGTCGTCTCTCCCTCGATCACGCCGCCGCGCAGAATCGGCGCCTCAGCCGAAGCGGGTCCGCATACGATCAGCGTTCCCGTGGGTTCGCCGCCGTCGTCGGGGTCGGGCTCAACCTTAAGCGCCGCGCCCATCTCGCGCAAGACGTCAAGCAGGGCTGTACGTGTGGGGTTGAGGCCGAGGCCCTCGATGCGTAGCTCGGAACCTGGAAGCATCAACGCCGCCCCAACGAAAAAAGCGGCCGAAGACATATCCGACGGCACGCGTAGCTCGCGCGCTTCGAGCTTTGGGCCGCCCACGATGCTGACTCGCAGCCCGTCAACTGTAGCTTTCGCGCCGAAGTGCGCCAACGCGATCTCGGAATGGTTGCGCGTCTTGAGCGGCTCGATCACGCTCGTCGTCCCGGCGGCAAACATCCCCGCGAAGAGCACGCAGGTCTTCACTTGTGCGCTGGCGACCGGCGACTCGTAGTCAATCGCTCGGAGTCCGCCGCCATGGACCTTGAGCGGCGGCAAGCCGCCCGGGCGCGCTTCGATCCTCGCGCCCATCGCTTCGAGGGGAGTGATGACGCGGCGCATCGGCCGGCCGGAGAGCGATTCGTCGCCGCCGATCTCACTTGGGAATGGTTGCCCGGCGAGGATGCCAGCAAGCAGTCGCATAGCCGTGCCCGAGTTGCCGGCGTCGAGCGGCGCCGCGGGTTGGCGCAAGCCGCGCAGGCCCACGCCTTGGATTCGTACCCGATCGCGGTCGCGCTCGATCGAAACTCCCATCGCGCGCAGGCAATCGAGCGTCGAGGCGCAGTCGGCGCCGCTCGAGTAGTTGGTGATCTCGCTCTCTCCCTCGGCCAGCGCGGCGAGGATGGCATAGCGGTGCGAGATCGACTTGTCGCCCGGCAGGCGAATCGTTCCGTGCAGCGATGTCGCAGGTTGAATGGTTCGGTCGCGGTCCATTTCGATGAGCCAGACTCCTTGTCGGTCAGCGCACCCAGGTCAAGAAGAGATATGCCGCCGGCAGTGAGAAAAGCACGCCGTCGACGCGGTCGAGCATGCCGCCGTGGCCGGGCAGCAAAGTGCCGCTGTCTTTGATGTCGGCGCCGCGTTTGAGCACCGATTCAGCCAAGTCTCCAAGCTGCCCGGCGATGTTGACCAGCACGGCGAGCAAGACTGCGTCGAACCGCGACATTCCGTCCGGGTGGAACCAAAACAGATATCCCGCTCCGGCTGAGGCGCCGAGCGCCACGGAAGCGATCGCGCCTTCCCAGGTCTTACCCGGGCTGATGCGCGGCGCCAGCTTGCGCTTGCCGATTGCTTTGCCGACAAAGAAGGCAGCGGAATCGCCGACCCAGTTCACCAGCAGGACGACGAAGAGCAGGTGCGGGCTCATCTCGTGCATCTCACGACCGAGAGCGAAGGGAGCGCAGACGTAAGCTAAGCCGAACAGGGTGACGGCTGTGGCCGTCAGCGCTTCTCGGGCCGGTCTCTCCGGCCGTAAGAATACGCACAGCGAAAGCGCAGCAACCAGCGCCAGGAAGGCGGCCGGCGGCATCGCGCGCGCCAAGATCAGCACGCCGGCCGCGCCGTAGCCCACCACTCGAAGGGGACGAACGCCCGAGGCTTCCGCAATATCGAAAAACTCGCGCAGGCACAGCAGGCTAACGGCCAGCAGCCCCGCCCAGACCAAATAAAGCGGTCCGAAGAATAGCAGCGCGACGACAGCCGGGACGAGCAGGAGCGCGGTGAGAACGCGCTTCATTCAACGTAGTCGCTCGAAGTCGAAGCGCTGGCCAGAGCCGGGGCCGCCTCTGTTTCCGCGTTCGGTTGGTCTGGGCCAAGACCACCGAAACGCCGTTCGCGCTTCTGAAAGTCCTCGATAGCTTCTAGCAAGTCGATCGCCCGGAAATCCGGCCAAAGCCGTTCGGTGACAAAAATCTCCGCGTAGGCGATCTGCCACAGCAAAAAGTTGCTTATGCGCATCTCGCCGGAGGTTCGAATCAGCAGATCCGGATCGGGGATGTCCGGCGAATAGAGATGCTCGCGAAAGCTCGCTTCGGTGACGCGCGCTTCGCCGTCGGTTTGTCGCGCCTGGGCGAGCACGGAGTTCACGGCGTCGATGATCTCGGCCCGTCCGCCGTAGTTGAGCGCGATGTTCAAACGCAGGCCGGTGTTGGCGGCGGTTTCGACTATGGCGAAATCGATGTCGTCTTGCGCCCGCCGGGGGAGAGCCTCGATACGGCCGATCACCTGGAAACGAACGTTGTTCGCCTTGAGCTCGTCGAGCTCTTTGCGTAGGTAGTGGCTGAGCAGGTCCCAGAGCGTTTCGACTTCGGAACGCGGCCTTTTCCAGTTTTCCGCCGAAAAGGCGTAGAGGGTGAGCGCGTCGATGCCCAGACGGCAGCAGGCTTCAATGGTCTCGCGTACTGAACGGACGCCAGCGCGGTGTCCAGCGGCGCGCGGAAGCAGACGCTTGCGAGCCCAGCGGCCGTTGCCGTCCATAATGACGGCGATGTGCCGGGGCAGCTTCTCAGGGTCGAGCCGAGAAGCCAGTTTGGCCTCGGGTCCGCCCTTCTTGGCCCACTCCAGAAACTCCTTCATGTTGCTTGAAACTAAAGAACCATCGTACAACGCTCGTTTTGGCGGAGTCCATAGGAGGGCGACCGAAGGACTGCTACAATCGACCTCGATGAGACGACGAAACCTACTGATATTGCTCGTCTTCGCGGGGCTCGGGGCCTGCGGCGGAGCCGGCGAGCCCGAAGCCGGCAAGAAACTCTCGGTCGCGGTGATTCCGATGGGAACTACTCACGAGCACTGGAAGGCGATCCATGCCGGAGCTGAGAAAGCAGCCGCTGAACTTGATGTCGAGGTGATCTGGAAGGGGCCCCAGAAGGAGGACGACCGAGCGCAACAGATCGCCGTCGTCGAGGACATGATCGCTCGCGGCGTGGCTGGAATCGTGCTCGCGCCGCTCGATCAAGCGGCGCTCCGAAAGCCTGTCTCGGAGGCCCGTCAGGCGGGGATTCCGACGGTGCTGGTCGATTCGGGACTCGACGGCGAAGACCACATTTCACTCGTCGCCACCGACAACTATCTCGGCGGCGTCGAGGGAGCTAAACGGCTTGTGGAAGTGCTCGACAACAAGGGAAAGATCATCATGATGCGGGCGATGGTGGGGGTGGCCTCGACCGCCGCGCGGGAGCAGGGTTTTCTCGACGAGATCGAGAAGCACGAGGGGATCGAGATCCTCAGCGCAAATCAGTTCGGCGGCATTACGGTCGAGAGCGGTTATCAGACGGCGGAGAACTTGCTCAATCGTTTTGGACAAGAAGTCGACGGCGTCTTCTGTCCCAATGAATCGACAACCTTCGGCATGCTGCGCGCGCTCACCGATGCGGGTCAGGCGGGCAAGATCCGATTCGTTGGTTTTGACACGAGTGAGAAGTTGATCCAAGCGCTCGAAGCCGGCGAGCTCAGCGGGCTTGTCTTGCAGAACCCCTTTGCGATGGGAGAGATCGGCGTGCGCACCGTGGTGCAGCATCTGCGCACTCCCCAAGCGCCGTTTGAGCGCCGGATCGATACCGGGGTTCGCGTGGCGACGCCGGAGAACTACAACGATGCGGAGATCGCCGCGTTGCTCCGACCGCCGATCGCCCAGTATCTCGATGAGTAGCGAGTCGGCTAAGGGGATTAGTAGATGCGAAGCCCGAGCGTCGATGTGGGCGTCGACGCGTCAGGTCGGGGACCTGCGCCACGGGGCGCGAGCGAGCTACCGTTGACCGAGTCAGTCCCAGCACCTCGTCTTCGGATGGCGGGCGTCGAGAAGTCTTTCGGCGCCACGCGCGCGCTCGCCGGGGTGGACTTCGCGGTCGACGCCGGAGAGGTGCATGCGCTGATCGGCGAGAACGGCGCCGGAAAGAGCACCCTAATGAAGGTGCTTGCCGGCGTCCATCAACCCGACGCCGGCAAGACGGCGATTGACGGCGCCGACTATCGTCCCGCCAATCCGCTCGATGCCCGCAAGCAGGGCGTCGCGATGATCTACCAAGAGCTCGCCGTCGCTCCGCACCTCAGCGTCGAGGACAACGTTCTCTTGGGATTGGAGCCGGTTCGGCGCGGGCTGCTCGATCGAGCCGCGCTTCGGACGAAAGCCCGGGAAGCGCTCGCTCAGCTCGGCCATCCCGATCTTGACCCTGCCGCTCGTGCGGGCGATCTCAGCATCGGAATGCAGCAGCTTGTTGAGATCGCGCGCGCATTGGTTGTCAAAGCCAAGATCATCATCCTCGACGAGCCGACCAGCTCACTGACGAGGGCAGATGTCGAGCGGCTTTTCGCTGTTGTGAGAACGCTCAAGCAGCGCGGCGTTTCGATCGTATACATCAGCCACTTCCTCGAAGAGGTCGAGGAAATCGCCGACTCCTTCACTGTCCTGCGCGACGGAGCTTCGGTCGGCAGCGGCCGCATCGGCGAGGTCGGCATCCCGCGAATCGTCTCTTGGATGGTCGGCCGCGAGCTGACCGAAATGTTTCCGCGCTCGGAGCGCGAGGTAGGTCAGGTCGTGCTGTCGGTGCGAGACCTTCGCGCCGCGGGCGTCGAGCAGGCATCGTTCGAGCTGCGCCGCGGCGAGGTGCTCGGTCTGGCCGGGCTGATCGGCGCGGGACGCACCGAGCTGGTCCGGGCGCTGTTCGGGCTTGAGTCAGTCGTACGCGGCGAGGTCCATCTTCAGGGAGCGGCGGGACCGGCGTCGCCCGCTATGAGACTCTCCCAGGGCGTGGGCTATCTCAGCGAAGACCGCAAGGACGAGGGGTTAGCGGCCTCGCTTTCGGTTGAGGACAACGTGACCCTCTCGCGGCTCGGCCCTTTCGTGAAGCACGGCCGGCTTGACCGTTCCGCTCAACGCTCGGCGGCAAGCGCTTGGATTGACAAGCTTGGCGTGAAGGCGGCCGGACCCGGAGTTCCAGTCGCGTCGCTCTCGGGCGGCAATCAACAGAAGGTGCAGCTTGCGCGCCTGCTGCACCACGACTGCGACGTGCTGTTGCTCGACGAACCCACGCGCGGCATCGACGTAGCGAGCAAAGCGCTGATCTACGAGTGGATCGATCGGCTGGCGCGAGAGGGCAAGGCAGTGTTGTTCGTAAGTTCGTATCTACCAGAACTGCTCGGTGTCTGCGACCGAATCGCGGTGATGTCGCGGGGCAAGCTCGGCGGGGCCAAGGCCACGGCGGAGTGGGACGAGCGCGCAATCATGCTGGCGGCTTCTGGGGCAGGGTAGAGCCTGGTTAGTCTGCGGTTGACCCAAGGTCAGGGGTTTTCGACGAGGAAGATATCCGCTTGATCGGTGTCGCGTGTGTAGACGACCGATTCGCCGTCAGGGAACCATCCGCCGTTGTGTACGTGCCAGATTCCTTTGCCGTCGGTGATTTGCACCGGCTCTCCGAGGGGCCCCGGCAGTCCATCCGGGCCGGGCGGGGTCAGCCGCAAACTAAAAAGATTCTGGTTGACGTGGCTTTCGCTGTGGCTAAACAAAACTGCACTTCCGTCTGGGGCTACAGAAAGTTCGTAGTGGGGTCCGCGATGCAGTATCCTCTCCGCGCCCGTCACCAGATTAGTTGCGACCATTTCGCGAACTCCGTCTTGGGCGACGCGGGTCAAGATGACGCGCTCGTCATCCAGGTACCATCCGAAATTGATCAGCCCCACGGTGGACGGGATCGGCTCTGCCTTGCCGTCCAGACACGTAAGCCACAGCGCGAAGCCGCTGTCAGTCGGCGCGATATAACCGATCTGGCTGCCGTCCGGCGACCATCTTGGCGCAGCATTAGCTTCGACCCCAGCCGTCCTCATGCCGTTTGTCGGAATACTATGGGCCGATAGGCGCCGCGGCACGCCGCCTTGTGCTCCGACAATCCACAGCTGCGAGGCACCGTCGCGCGAAGACCGGTATACCACCTCCTTGCCGTCCGGTGACCAGTCTGGACGCGTGTCTCCGCCCGGATGGTGCGTGAGCTGAAGCTCCTCACCCGTGCCTACGTCGAGGATCCAGATATCGGGGTTACCCGACCGCGCCGATTGGTAGACGATTCGGGCGCCGTCGGGTGAGACCCTAGCATCCGCATGCTTGCCAGTGCCGGCAACTAGTCGCTCGCTCTTGCCGTTCGACAGGTACGTACGGTAGATGTGCAGGGCGTGGCTAAAGTTTGCGTAGGCTAGAGTGCCGTCCGGCGCGACTGCTGGGTACATGTCCTGCCCGGCCCCTCTCGTCACCTGCGACCAATCGCCCGAGTCTAGTTCAACGCGCCAGATGTTTATCGGGCTGTTGCGCGTGGCGGAGAGGTAGAGGCTCTGATCATCCAGCGACCAAGCCGGCCAGTTTCCGCGCTCGGCCGCTCTTCTCTCAATATGGCCGTTCGCATCGGCGATCCAGACGCCCCTCTTGCCGTCACGCTTACCGCGAAACACGATCTTCCGGCCGCTATGCGACCAAGAGGCCTCGCGATCTTCACTGTCGGGCCCGGGGAAGGTGACCTGCGTTTCCTCTCCCGAGCTCAGCTCAACCTTCCAGACCGCGAGACTGCCGTCGGCATGTCGCCGGGAGAAGAGTAGGCTGTCGCTGTCGGACGACCACGGCTGCGAGCCTAGGCCTGAAAGAAGCGCCACGTCGCGGTGCAGGTTCGTATCGGCGAGCTTTCGCTCAGGGCCTTTGTAAGCGGAGACAACGTAGACGCTCGCACCTGTACCGCGGTCGGACAAGAAAGCGATGTACTGCCCATCAGGAGACCATCGGGGGTGCAGATCGTCCGCCGGATCGAAGGTTCGCCGTAGAGGATCGCCGCCGGCCGTCGCGCGCACAAAAATGTCCGTACTTCCGAACTCGGTCCCTGCGTAGGTGAAGGAGCGCCCGTCTGGAGACCAACCCGGCTGCCACTCCATTCCTTCGAGTGATGTCAGCCGTCTGATACTCGGGGGCGTTGGGTTGGGCCCATCGTGTAACCCTAGGCCGAGAATCATGACGACGCCTACAGCTAGGCCCGCAGCTACGTTGCGCCAGAGGCGGGCACGAGACTCTGGCGACCCTCGATCGCCGCCTGCGGCCCGCGGGCGTTCGGCGTTTTCAAGATGGATCTCAGGGGGCTCGGGCGGGATGAGTTCGGGCGCCGAGTGTTGAATAGAGTCTTGTGAGGACGAGCCAGGTTCGATCCGGCGCTTTGTAAAGCTGTTCTCTGCGACCGCCGATCCGGAGGCCTGGTCCGGATTCGTCGGCGTAACCGGAGCTACAAACCGGTAGCCCCGCCCTGGGACTGTCGAGATGTAGCGGACTCCGTCTACTTTGCCATCGCCGAGCACTTTGCGCAAGGCCGAGACCGTCTGGAAAAGGGTTGATTCCTCGACGTGGGTGTCTGGCCACACGGTGTCGAGCAGTTCCTGCTTCTCGACGACCCGATCACGGTTCTCGGCGAGCAGCACTAGGGTGTCGAAGAGCTTGGCCTGGACAGCGACTGGCTTCCCGTCGCGGACAAGCTCGCGACGGTCCGCGTCCAGTTGAAAGGGGCCGAACTCTAGCATTTTCAATTGACCAGCGCTGATTCGGGCATCACAGAGCCTCCGTTCCCGTTGCCGTCTCGCCCTAGCGCACCTTTAGCATCTTCAAATCCGAACCGACAGGAAGCCCATAGACCGTCAAGACCGCCGATTCATCGGGATGCACGCTTGAAAGCTGGCCCAGGATCTCGAACAGCTCTCTGACTTCTTTGGTGGACGCGTCAAGGAAGAACAGCGGTCCTGTTTGTGTTGTCGAATTGTGATCGGTAAAGTACAAGCCCCTCTCAGAAAACTGCGCCCTCTTGACTCCTTCTCCCAAAGACAAAAGTTCCGGCTTGGCTGACGTATCACTCAGGCTTATACGCCGAAGGAACCCCTCTCTCCCCCCAGTGAGAAGGTAGAGAGTCTTTCCGTCGGTCGATTCCTCGGCGATTACGGAGCCGCCGCCCTTATCCGCTTGAACGGCATCTCCGCCTCCTGCGGGAACCTTCCAGGTCTCCCAAAGACCGGACTGGACCATTTTGGAGTAGTAGACCCAGTTTCCGTCGCTCGACCATGCAGGGAAGGATTCGTCCGTCGGATGATCGGTTAGCCGCCTGGGCGCTCCTCCGACAGTATCCACGATGTGCAAATTGGCCGATGGGTCCCAGCCGGAGGCGTAGGCAATCCTGTCACCGTTCGGAGACCACTGAATCGGGTACGCCTGGCGATCTTCGTAAAACGTCAGTCGCCGGCTGTTTAATCCGTCCGCATTGGCCACCCAGATGTCTCGTTCGGGCCAACCGGAGTAGTAGGCGATGTGCCGGCCGTCCGGTGAGTATTGCGCCAGGCTGTCGCGTTTCGAGGTGGAGATGAGTTTCACGGCCTGCCCACGCTCGGCGCCGCTGAGCGCTACTCGGTAGATGTCCGTCTCCAAGGACTCCCTCCAGGAGTAGGCGATCTGGACGGCCCCTTCTCTGTTCTGGCCGACTGTGAGCGAGGGTACTCGATCGACGCCAGCCTGACGCCAGACGAGCCGCGGCTCGCCGCCCGACTCGGGGATCGACCAAATGCCCTCCCTTCCTTGCCCGCCTTGGCCGATAAACAGGATCTCTTCGCCGGTCGGTGACCATGCCGGAGCGGACGCTTTGTTCTCGAAATATGTGATCTGCCGGGGCTCGCCCTCAGGCTCATAGTTCTTAGAAAGACCCTGCAGGAAAACGTTGTGGCCGGCATGGTTGCCTCCGCGACGTACGAACGCGATCGTTCTGCCGTCAGGAGAAAAAGCCGGCATGACATCGCCTTTGCCGTCGGTGGTAGGTGATGTCAGCCGAACGATCTCGTCGGTCTGAACCGATAACAGGACGAGCCGGGAGGGCTTCCCTTTTTCCGAAGGAATGGACACCGCTACCCTCTTGCCGTCCGGAGACCACGACAGCTTTCCAGTATTCCAAGCTTCCAGCCTCGGATGCTCAGCGACGTAGAGTGGACGCTCGGCTCCTCCCAGAGCGGAAGCGAGCATGATCCTCGCAGACGTTTGCGAATCTGTCTGCCAGAACGCAATCGAGCTTCCGTCCGGCGAGATAGCGGGGAACAACTCGTTGGCGGGCGACTCGATGACCGGAGCCTCAGCCCGCGCACCACCGACGACCTCTACGTAGATGTCCCAATCGTCTGACTCGGAGGCCCTTCGAGCGTAGGCCACTTGGCTTCCGTCGGGCGAGAACGCTGGATACCGCTCGTCTCCCTCGTAGCTCGTCAAGGGGACTTCGATCAGCTCCCCAAGAGGCAGTCCCGGGCCGGGCGGCCAGCCGGACCAGGCCGTCAGCCCTATGACCGCCACCGCACTGGCGAATCCGATGGCCACCGATCTCCAACGCCGCGAACCTTTGGGCACGCTCCCCGTCGTTGGGCGGGACGGAGCGTCTGGAGCCGTTGACGTGGTCGTAGCGACAAACCGGTAGCCTCGCCCGGGGATCGTCGCGATGCATTGAGTTCCTTCCGTCTTTTCGTCGGATAGCGTCTTGCGCAAGGACGAGATCGTCTGGAACAGCGTCGACTCCCCGACATGGGTGCCCAGCCAGACGGAGTCGAGGAGTTCCTGCTTCTCGACTACGCGGTCGCGGTGATCGACGAGGTAGACCAGCGTGTCGAAAAGCTTCGCCTGGACCGACAGACGCTCTCCGTCGCGGAGAAGCTCGCGACGATCTGAGTCCAACTGAAAGGGCCCGAACTCTAGCATTTTCAATCGTCTAAGGTCGATCTGAGGAGATTTTAGAAGTTCTGAGCGAGTTTAGCAAGACTTTTGAGACGGCGAGGGAGCATTCTGGCTGAGCGAGCCGGAGTTGTCCGGCCAATTCACTAGAGGGAGAGGAGAAATTGATGATTAAACGAAACTTCAACCTGTTCTTGTCGGCGGCTGTGCTGGGCGGCCTGCTGATGTCGGTGCAGCCGGCGAGTGCCCAGCTGACTTTGCCAGGAGGCGCCACCTTCGACCTCTTCGGGCCTCCAGGACTCGTCTCCGAAGACAAGGTCTTGCTCCACGCGGAAGGCGGTCCGTTCAATACCATCTACGGCAATTTCGTGCTTCCCCCGAACGGCGTGCTCGACTGGCACGTCAATCCAGGCGTAGCCATCATTACGGCGACCAAAGGGATGGTCAACGAACACCACAGCAATGGTTGCATCTCCCTCCACGAGGCGGGCGACGTGTTCTTCGAAGTCGAGGGCGAGGTGCACAAGATCTTCAACCCTAGCGCGACCGAAAGCGCCGAGGCTCTCATCACCTTCATCGCTCCCGTCGGCAGCGAGCTAGTTACCTTCGTTCCTCCTCCCGCAGACACACCTTGCGAACCCGGTGGGGATTCGCACGGCGGGGGCGGTCCGCGCTCCATGACGTTGGAGGAAATCAAGGCAACGCTCGACGCCAACACCGAGGCCATCGCGGAGATGCAAGACCTGCTCACTCGGGTGGCGCGCGCGCTTTCGCTAAGGCCGTAACCAAGAGAGCCAAGACCCTGCGCACCGGGGCAGACGGGCCTCGCTGTCCCCTCGCTGTCCCCTCCCTCTCCGCCGAGCCGCAGTTTGGCGGAGAGGCCCATCAGTGGCTAGCCGCTGAGCAGGGAGGAACTATCATTCCGCCGGTCGGAGGTAGTCTCGCCGTCTCAGGGCATCTTTAGCATCTTCAGATCCGAACCGACCGGAGGCCCGTAAATCGTCAAGATCGACGATTCATCGGGGTGCACGCTTGAAATCTCGCCAGGGATGTCGAACAGCTCTCTGACTTCTCTGGTGGACGTGTCAAAGAAGAACAGCGGTCCTGTCTGCATTGTTGATTTGTGACCGATAAAGTACAGGCCGCTTTCGGACAGCTGCCCGTGCCTAATCTCTCTGCCGGAAAACAGCCGCTCCGGCTCGGCCGACCTGTCTCCCAGACGCAACGCCTGCAGGCCGCCCTCCCTTCCCAGGGTCAGTATGTAGAGAGTCTCGCCGTCGGCTGATTCCCGCGCGACTACGAAGCCGCCGTCCTTCTCCACCTGAACGGCTTCTCCGCCTCGCTCGGGAACCTTCCAGATCTCCCAAATACCGGACTGGATTAGTTTGGAGTAGTAGACCCAATTTCCGTCTCTAGACCAACTGGGAAACCCTTCGCCCGTCGGATGATCGGTTAACTGCCTGGGCGCTCCCCCGGCGGCGTTCACGATGTATAAATCCGGCGACGGGTCCCAGCCGGAGGAGTAAGCAATCTTGTCGCCGTTCGGAGACCACCTAAGAGTGAATGCTTGGCGATCTTGGTGGAACGTCAGTCGACGGCTGTCTGATCCGTCCGCATTGGCCACCCAGATATCTCGTTCGGGCCAGCCCGAGTAGTAGGCGATGCGCTGGCCGTCCGGCGAAAATCGAGCCAGGCTATCGCGTTTCGACGTGGAGATAAGCTTCACGGCCTTTCCACGCTCGGCGCCGCTGAGTCCCACCCGATAGATGTCCGTTTCCAGAGGGGGGGTCCAGGAGTACGCGATTTGAACGGTCCCCGCCGTGTCTTGGCCGACTGCGAGCGAAGGTCCCCAATCGACGCCCGCCTGGCGCCACACGAGCCGCGGCTCGCCGCCCGACGCGGGAACGGACCAGATGCCCTCCCTTCCCCGACCGCCTTGGCCGATAAACAGGAGCTCTTCGCCGGTTGGTGACCACGCTGGAACGGACGCCTTGTTCTCAAAATACGTGATCTGTCGCGGCTCTCCCTCCGGCTCCTGGTTCTTAGAAAGCCTCAGCAAGAAGACGTTGTGGCCGGCATGGTTGCTTTCGCGACGTACGAATGCGATCGTTCCGCCGTCCGGCGAAAAAGCCGGCATGCCGTCTCCCCTGAAGTCCGTAGGAGGCGATGTCAGCCAGGCGATCTCGCCGGTTTGAACGGACAAGAGGACAAGCCGGGAAGGCCCCGCTTCATCCGAAGGTATGGAAGCCGCGATCCTTTCGCCGTCCGGCGACCACGCCAGCTTCCCCTCGTCCCGAGACCCGGGCCTGGGATGCTCTGGGACGTAGAGTGTACGCTCCGCTCCTCCCAGAGCCGAAGCGAGCATGATCCTTGCAGAGCTGGGAATGTCCCATTGCCAGAACGCAATCGAGCTCCCATCAGGCGAGATAGCGGGGAACAGCTCATCGGCAGGCGACTCGATAACGGGAGCCTCGGCCTGCACACCGCCAACGACCTCCACGTAAATGTCCCAGTCGTCCGACTCGGAGACCCTCCGCGCGTAGGTCACCTGGCTTCCGTCGGGTGAGAATGCTGGATACTGCTCGTCTCCCTCGTAGCTCGTCAAGGGAACTTCGATCAGATCCTCAGGGACCAGCGTGGGACCAGATGTCGAGCCGGACCAGGACGCCAGCCCTATGACCGCGACCGCACTGGCAAACCCGATTGCCGCCAACTCCCACCGCCGCGAATCCGTCGGACTGTTCCCCGGCGCGGGGCGGGCCGGAGCGTCCGGCACCGTTGGCGTGGTCTTAGCGACAAACCGGTAGCCTCGCCCTGGGATTGTTGCGATATAGCGGGTTCCATCCGTTTCTCCGCGACCTAGAGCCTTGCGGAGGGCCGAGACGGTCTGGAACAGCGTGGATTCCTCGACGTGAGTGCCCGGCCAGACAGAGTCGAGCAGTTCCTCCTTGTCGACCACGCGGTCACGGTGATCGATGAGGTAGACCAACGTGTCGAACAGCTTCGCCCGAACAGTCAGAAGCTCGCCCTTGTGAACAAGCTCGCGACGGTCCGCGTCCAAGCGAAAGGGTCCAAACTCCAGCATTTTCAATCGCCCGAGGGTCGAGTTGAGCAAATTTTAGAAGTTGTTAGGGAGTTTAGCAAGACATTTGAAGGGGCGGTGGAGCATTCTAGCTGAGCCGGCCGGGCGTTATCCGGCCAATCCAAGAGGGAGAAAGAATCTGATGATCAAACGAGGCTTGAATCGATTCGTATTGGCTAGACGGAAGACATGGGGCGCGAGCTTGGCGGCGGTGATCGTCATAGCGGCCGGCGGAAGCGCTCAGGCCGGACAAGGCGACCATCGGTATCGTGACCGGGTTTCAGGCACCGCCGCTCCCAGCTCCTTCGACTCCAACGGGGACGGAGTAAGGGGTCACTATGTGACCTTTGCCGGCCGGAGCAACCTGGGGCTGGTGCACGGCGGAATCATGGTCGAGTATGACTTCCTCGCCGTTGCACCCGATCCTGCGTGTCCGGCTCCGATGCTTAAGCTTCCGGTCCTGGTGAGCGCCGGGACTAGGGCTCTCACTGTGACGGGAGGGCTAATCTACATGCAGGATGACGCCGCCTCCGCACTCTTCTGTCTCGACCCCACCACGGGCGAGGTCAACATGTCTCTCAAGGGGATCATCACCGGCGGTCTCGGGAAATTTGAGGGTGCGACGGGCGACTACGAATACAAGGGGCCCGGCAACGTCCTGCTCATCGACAATGCGGGGATGCCATTCGGCGCATTCGAGCTTGAGACCAAGGGCACAATCGTCCTTCCAAACCGGCCGCGCCGTTGAGCTAACCCAGCGGTCCGCCGGTCTGAGAATCGCGGCAACGCCTTACGCGCCCGGGGGGATCCGCACTGCAGAACCGGTCCGCACATCATAACCTTCGAGGAGATCAAGGCAGCGCTCGACGCCAAGACTGAGTCCATCGCGGAGTATCCTAGCCCTGCTGACTCAGACGACGCGCGCACTGTCGCTAAACCCACAACGAGAAGAGCCAAACACTGCGGGCGAAGAAGACGTTTCCACATGTGCGGTGATGGCCGCTTTGCCCACAGTTCCCTACACCGAGGTGTGCAGCAAGCCGCTGGTAGCTACTGCGGTCCCCTTGCGGTAAAGATCCTTCGGGTTCCCACGACCAAGATCGGCAACAAGAACAGAGCCCAATAGCCATAAGTAATCAGGCCGTACCCATCGCTAATTAGCTTGATTAGCCCAAAGCGGTCCGCCAGCCAGATCGCAACCACCAAGAAGGCGGCCGCAACGGAAAGCCTCTGCCAGCGCGACATCGTTCGATTGTGCTCCTTCATCACGGCCGCGATCCGCTCGTTGAATCCGTGGATCATACCGGTTCCCGTTTCGATGAACGTGCCAAATAGAACGATCTGAAACAGCGTCTGGAACCAAGGCATCCCCACGCCTGTGAGAATGGAATTTGCCGGAATCGCCTCTTCCGTAATTGCCGGATAACTAGCCAACATCGCCGTGTATATCAGTACGCCTGGAAACATCGCGATCACGCCGGCCAACATTCCGGCGCCGAACGCTTCACGCCGATGTTCAAGATGCCGCAGCGCGAAGAGCATCGCCGGCAGTGCGGCGAGGTTGTAAGCGCCGTACTTCAGGCCCCCGAGGAGCCACCCCGAACCCTCTTTCCAAACCGTCATGTTATCCGCGATCACGTCGCCCGACTCCCTGAGAACGAGGACGATCACGATGAAGTAGACGATATAGAGTCCGAGCGACCACACGGAAAAGAACTTCTCAATGAGGTTAGAGCCAAAGAAAGTAAACAGCGCTACCAGTCCAATCAGGATAAGAGTGCCGGCGATGCGAGGCCAACCGATGGTCACGTTCAGCAGTTCTCCCGACGCCGACCCGACCACCGCCGCCGTCAAGATCACCGACAACACGTAGAGCACCTCGAACGCCATCCAGCCGCGTCCCAATAGTGCGTTCAGATAGGTCCGGTAGTCGTAGTGTTTACCGAGTCGGGCCAGCTCAAAGCCCAGCGCCAGGATGACGCCCCATACGACCGTGGCAACCAGCATGCCCAGATAGCCGCCCGCTGGGCCCTCGTTCAGGAAAAACTCAACTAATTCGCGACCGGTCCCATAGCCGCCGCCGATCACGATCGACTGAAAAACAAACCCGGGGAGAAAATACTTCTGGTAAAAATTCAGCATGTCGACGTACGCCGCCGGTTTTGGTCGCACAATCATACCGCAATCCCTTGCAAGGCTTGAGCTAGCCTTCTATGAGCTCCCCCCGTCACTGAAGCCGGGAGTTACCCAGCCTGTCACCTAGCTATTCGACCGGGCTTGACGCCCGGTTCCTTGACGCCTTTGGATGGAGCAGCCGGCGTCAAGTCAGGGTTCTCGAGTCTCGGGCCGGCCAGTCGCTCAATCGCTTCGAAGAGCTTCCCCGGGTCGACGGGCTTTGAAAGGTAGGCGTCCATTCCCGCCTCAAGGCAGCGCTCTTCGTCCCCCTTCATGGCGTGGGCAGTGAGCGCGAGGATCGGCATGTGGCGGCCTGACTCGGCCTTGCGGATGAGTCGCGTGGCCTCCAAGCCGTCCATCTTGGGCATCTGCACGTCCATCAGCAGCAAGTCGAACTCTTGACGTGTTGCCGCGTCCACAGCTTCCTTGCCATTGACCGCCGCCTCGACGCTGCAGCCGGCGCGCAGGAGCAGTCGCGTCACCAAAGCGCGGTTGACGACATTGTCTTCTGCAAGCAGCACGTGCATCGGTCGTATCTCGTCCCGTCCATTGACGGGAGCGACCTCACTGGTTTCTTGAGCTTCGCCCTCGGGTATAAGCGCCCGGGCGACGGCCTCGAACAACTCGTCACGGGAGACAGGCTTACCCAGACAAGCCGCAAGATTGATATTGGCGCCGCTAGCCGAGCGCTTTCGCTCGCTGGCCGGAGAAAGCAGCAGCGCGGGCAGTGACCGCACCGCGGCGTCGTTCGCAACGGTCTCGATCAAGGCAAGGCCGCCGTCCAGGTTCGGCATATTCGAGTCTGCCAGCAGCAAGTCAAAGGGCTCCGCCCGAGCAGTCGCCGACCGCAGCTTCTCGATCGCTTCGGTTGCATCACCCGCCGCCTCGACATGCATGCCGGCGCGCGCGAGAATACGTGCGAGAACTTCGCGGCTACGGGCATGGTCGTCGACGATTAGAGCCGAGCGCCCCCCAAGCTCGGACTTCGGATACGTCTCGACGGCGGGCGGTTCCGCAGCCCGGAGGGGGATGGAGAAATAGAAGCGACTGCCAAGCATCGGTTCGCTCTCAATCTTGATCTCGCCGTGCATCAGGCGCACTAGCCGAGAACAGATCGCCAATCCCAGACCCGTCCCACCGTACTTCCGCGTCGTGGAGCCGTCGGCCTGGGAAAAGGACTCGAAGATCGTCTTGTGTTTTTCGACCGGGATTCCGACCCCGGTGTCGGAAACTTCGAATAGCAGCGTCGCCCGCCGGCCTTGACGTTCGGTTGTGATGCGGAGAACGACCTCTCCCTGTTCCGTAAACTTGATCGCATTACCGACCAGGTTCAAGATGACCTGGCGCAGCCTGGTAGGGTCGGCCTGAATGCTCTCCGGAACCGCGTCGTCGACATCGAGAATCAACTCGATCTTTTTCGCCGACGCTCGCGCCGCCAACGTCTTGAGCGCCGCCGCGAACGCCTCGCGCGGATCGAACGCGATCACTTCCATATCGATCTTCCCGGCTTCAATCTTCGAGAAGTCGAGAATGTCGTCGATCACCGTCAACAGCGACTCGGCCGATAGCTTGGCGAGCTTGAGATACTCACGCTCTTCTCGCGGCAGATCTCCATCGAGCGCCAACTGCGTCATCCCCAGCACGCCGTTCAAGGGGGTGCGAATCTCATGGCTCATGTTGGCGAGGAAATCGCCTTTGGCCCGATTGGCCTCTTCTGCAGCGCTTCTCGCATGCCGCAGCTCGCGTTCATAGTGACGCTGTCTGGTGACGTCGGTAAGAGTGGCCTCGATGACCGCGGGCGCACCTTGCTCTTCTTCCGCTTCCATCGAGCTCGCCAACGCCCAGACGTCCTCGCCGACCGCATTTCGCAGACAGATCTCGAGCGCAGCGCCGTCGCTCGGCGGGCTGAGGATCGTCTCCGCATGTTCTGGAAAGACACAGGACTTACGGATCGAGCGCCCTATCAGCATGGCGGGGGAACCGACCCCGAGCAGCCGAGCCATGGCGGGGTTGCCCTCGATGATTCGCCCCGTCCCGTCGACTCGAACGAAGACCGCGAGGTTTCACTCGAACAACCGCGTATAGCGCTTCTCAAGCGCCGCCTCGTGCTCGACCTGTCTTCGGATCAAACTCGTTTGCATCGCAACTTGGCGGCGGAGCGCGTAAGCCCACGCGCCAACGGCTATAGCAAACAGCGCGAGCAGACTGAGCGGCGAGCCGAGGCGCTTAGGGTCCCACCACAGCGCGGTCGGGGCCGAGCGTGGAAGCTCGGAGCCGGCAGCGACCTCCGACGTGAAGGGGTCGCCGTCGCGTTGCGGTTCGGCGCGTACCGCTGACGCCCAAGGCGAGCAAAAGCACGCCCACGGCGAGCAGACGGGAGCCTGCGCGCCACGCGGAGGCCGGGATGAATCGTTCCTTCGTTCCAGTCCTCATCCGCACGCCCAAGGCTCAGCCGCGACGACGACACAGCTCTTTTCGTCTGCTTATAGGGAGTCCGTTAGCCGAACTGAAACTCCAGGCATCGCGGGCGCTTCTTGCGGTCGTGGGCGCTGCGTCGCTATCCTAGCGACGCAAGCCCCACCGGGCGCAGGATTGAGCGCACCCACGGAGTTTTTCGATGAGAATCTTTGCCCTTGCCCTGATCTTGGCCGCTCCGTTGTTCGGCGCCCCGCCGCTCGCCGAGCGCATCACCAGCAACGACCCGAGCAGGTACCGCAAGGGCTCGGGCGTTCACAAAGGCGCCGGCGAAGCGCACTTCATGACGCTGCTCGACGCTTACACGATGAACACCAATCTGCTGTTCGTACACCGGGGGCGACTGCAACCTAAGGGCGGCATCGGACACCACTTTCACAACCGCATGGAAGAGATGTTCGTGATCCTGGACAACGAGGCCGAATTCACGATCGATGGCCGCACCTCAAGCATCGAAGGGCCTGCCGGCGCGCCCTGCCGCATGGGACATTCCCACGGCATCTACAACCCGACCGACAAGCCGACCGAATGGATGAACATCGCCGTCTCAACGGTCAAAGGCAAGTACGACAACTTCGACACCAACGACGACCGCGTCGGCGCGGCGCTCGACCCGACGCCGGTCTTCATCTCGATGCAACTTCGCAAGAACCTACTGCGGCCCGCTGAGTCCTACCACGGCGGCAAGGGCGTTGCGCTCTACCGCCGCGCTTTGCAACCTGAAGTCTTCGCCACCAACTGGGCCTACGCTGATCATTTGATCTTGCCGCCCGGCGCATCGGAGGGGCGTCACCGCCATGCGGGCGTCGAGGAGATCTACTACGTAATCAAGGGCCAGGGCTTGGCGGGAGTCGCTCCGTTGTTGGGACGACGTCGTACGGGAGAAGAAGAGACGGCCAAGATCGCCCAAGGCGACGTGGTGCCGGTTTTTCTGAATGAGATTCACCGCTTTGAGAATACCGGCGACGAAGATCTCGAGTTTCTAATCATCGGCGTGGCTCTTGAGAAGGACAAGCTCGACACGGTGGCGGTCGACTAGCTCTGCGAGTCGACGACCGCCCTTAGCGCCGTTTGCGCAACCAGCCGTCTACGGAAAAATCTCCTCCGCCGTTGCCCCACAGGAAGAGGAAAACAAAGCAGTACAGCGCCGCTAACTCACCGCGATTGACAATCGGCAGAAATGCTTGCGTGCCGTGCGCCATCCAGTAGGCGACCGCCATCAGACCCGAGAGCACGAAGGCTGTCGGCCGGGTATAGAGTCCGATCAGCACAAGGAAGCCGCCGAAGAGCTCAAGCACCGAGGCGACGCCCGGAAGTGACCCGAGCGCAACGGCCTCTCGTCCCAGAACGCCGAACATCTTCTGCGCACCGTGCGGCATCAACAAGAATCCCGCTATGATGCGCAGCGCGTTGAGCGAGATCTCTCCCCACTTTCCTTTCATTGCTCTCTCCTAAGGCCGACCAGCGACTCGCGCTAGTGTAGCAACGTCCAAGACGCCTCAGTGCGTCCGAATGAGATATGCCCCCAGCCCCAACAAAGCCACGCCAAGCAGCCTCATCGGATTCGCCGAGTGCTGCTCGAAGCCTACCAGGCCGAAGTGATCGAGCAATACCGAAGAGCTGAGTTGGCCAACGATGATCAGTGCTACGAACGTCGCAGCTCCCAGCCGATGGGAAAGCGTCACTCCGGCCAGCACGAGGCAAGCGCCCATCATGCCGCCGATCCACGACCACCAGGGCGCTTTCGACAACTGAGCAGCGGAGGGAAGCGTCACGCGCGTCGCCAGGGCGTAGCTCACGAGCACGGCCCAGCCGACGCTGAAGTTTGTGATCGCGGCAAGAACCGGATGCCCCGCGGAGAGGCGCAATGTCGCGTTGATTCCCGCTTGCAGCGGAATCAACGTGCCGGCCAACACAACCAGAAGAACGTAGATCCAAACCATCAGGGAACCTCCGGACAGCAGCTCGGCCTTGGAACCCTGATTAGAACATTGCACGCGGTCGCAGCGCGCAGGCGGTCAGGACCAGCGGCGCAGCGCCTCGCCAAGGAGCGGCGCGGTGATTGGTTTGGTGAGATAGTCGTTCATACCTGCCTCAAGGCAGCGATCACGGTCGCCTTTCATGGCGTTCGCCGTCAAGGCGATCACCGGAACGCTCCGAACCCCCGACTCGAGAGCGCGAATTGCGCGGGTCGCCTCGAAGCCGTCCATCTTCGGCATCTGGCAATCCATCAGAACCAGATCATAGGGAGTGCGCTGCAAAGCCTCGACCGCCTCCCGGCCGTCGCACGCAAGATCGGCGTCGTAGCCCAGCTTCGCCAGGATTCGCAGCGCGACCTTCTGATTGACCGGATTGTCCTCAGCCAGCAGCACGCGCAGAGCAGGGCCGGCCGAGATGACTGGCTCAGCGGAAATCGGTCGAGCATCTTGGATTCCCGCGGCTACGACTTCGAATCGCACGGCCCGGAGCAGTCGCTCTCGGCGAAGCGGCCGCGCCAGCGCCGCCGCCGCTCGGTAGGCATCGATCGCCGAGGCGTCACGGCCTCCCTTCGAGTGGATCAGAATCAGCTTCCTTTCTATTCCTAGGGCGCCGGCCTGCGTCTCCGCCGGGCTCGGCCGCGACGGCAGATCGAGATCCAGCAACACGGTTCGGTAGCAGTTGTCTGTGCCGCCGCGGAGCTTGGCTTGGGCGGCGCGCCAGTCGGTGACGCAAACGACGTTCGCGCCTGCCGCTCGCAGGGTCTCAGAGGCCGTTCCCGAAAGTGCTGCCGAGTCACTGACCAGCAGCAGAGTTGCGCCGGCAAGCGAGAGTGTCCCGCACGGCGCCGCCTTGACCCGCAGCCGTACGGTAAACCAGAACTCCGAGCCTTCTCCCACGACGCTGTTGACGCCGATCTCGCCCCCCATCCCTTCCGCTAGCTGTCGAGAGATCGCCAGGCCCAAACCGCTCCCGCCGAAACGTCGGGCCGCGGACTCGTCCGCTTGGGTGAAAGCCTCGAACACGCCGTCGAGGCGCTCAGCCGCGACTCCGATACCGGTGTCGTGAACGGCCACGCGAAGGAGCGCCTCATCACCGTCCTGTGTTTCTAGGCCGGCTTTGAGACGCACTGCGCCCTGTTCGGTGAATTTCACCGCATTGCCTAGTAGATTGACCAAAACCTGCCGCAGACGGAGGGGATCGCCGATGACCTGAACCGGCAGACTCGGGTCGAGAAACGTCGCAACTTCGAGCCTCTTCTTAAAGGCATCCGCCGCAATGATGTCCGCCGCTTGCTCGACGCAGTCGACGATGCTGAACTCCGTCTCCTCGAACTCGAGCTTTCCGGCCTCGATCTTCGACAGATCGAGGATGTCGTTGAGGACTGTCAGCAACGACTCGATGCTCACGTTGATCGTCGAAAGATATTCGTTTTGCTCGCTCGATAGGGGCGTATCCGCCAGCAGCGCCGCCATACCGAGGATTCCGTTCATCGGGGTCCGGATCTCGTGGCTCATGTTGGCCAAGAAGGCGCTCTTGATCCGTGCGCTCTCAAGCGCCGCCTCGCGGGCCTCGCCCAGCTCTTCGGCCTGGAGGCGAAGCTGGCCGGCCTGCTGTTCGAGCTGGGACCGCGACTGCTCGACATCTCGCACGTAGTGGCGCAGCCTGTCTTCGGCGATTTTGCGCTCCGTGATGTCTTGGAGCGCCCCAGCCAAACAAACCGGCCTGCCGTCCTCAAGCTCCACTTGTCCGAAGGCGCGCACCCAGACGCGCCGTCCTTCGGCTGTCGTCAGCGGCAGCTCCAGATCCCACTTCTTGCCCTTCTCGAGAGCGTCACGAATCGCTCGGCGAACAACCGGCCTGGCTTCGGGCGCGTAGTAGCCCAGGGCGTCATCGGGAGTTATTGGAATGTCGAGTGAGAGCTCGTGCATGCGATAGAGCTCACGTGACCAGCGCAGCGTCCGGCCGTCGAGAGACATCTCCCAGCCGCCGATCTTGGCCATTTCGCCGGCCTGCTGCAACAGCTTTTCGCTGCGCTTCAGTTTTTCGTGGCGACGCCGACGCTCGGTGACGTCGGCGCCGATTGCGAACCATCCCTGATAGTCGCCCTCGTCGTTGAAAATCGACCGAGCGTCGAGTGCACACCAATAGTCTTGACCGCCCTTGGTACGGCACAACAGTTCGGTCTGAAAGCTCCGACGCGAGTCGATTCGTGCGCGAAGCTCTTCTTGCTCAACCGGGTCCGCGGAGGGGCCGCCGAGAATCTCAAGCGGACGTTTTCCTTTCGCTTCGTCCTGCTCATATCCCGTGATCTTGGTAAACGCCTCGTTGACCCAGTCAATTCTCCCTTGGGCATCGGCGAGCATGACCGCGCCGGCGGCTCCCTCCGTGACCACGGCTCGGCGACGAAGCTCAGCCTCGGTTCCGACGAGCCTTTGCGCGCCCCAGACAGCTACGGCCCACAATAGTGTGATCGTCAGAGTTCGGTTGAGCACTGCCGTCCATGGATCGACGCCAGTCGACGAGAGTGCAAATCCGATAGCTGCAAACAGCGTGGCCGCCGTCGCCCCGTAGCGCGTGAGCCGCTGGGAACGCCCGCGTAGGCTCACCGCCACGACCGCGGCGTAGAGAACTTCAGCCGCAGTTCCCGGCGCCGACCGCAGGTCGCAAGCGAAAACGACGATCAGAAGTGCCAGGACCAAAACGGTCAGGCGGGGCTGCGCTCGCACGATAGGCATGAATCTACGCACGGCTGTCCATCGGGACCGTCCGGACGAAGGCCCACAGGTTCCATATCGGACAATGGAACGGAATAGTTCTCGTTGCAGTTGATCGCGGCTTGAACGCGGCCTGGAATCTCGGAGAAATAGATGAGCCGACCCTGGATCTACACCTGTCTCATACTCGTCGCGGCCGTTGCGGCTCCAGCGCAGGAACGCCCGCGCATCGGCCTTGTACTCGGGGGAGGCGGCGCCCGCGGCTTAGCGCACGTCGGAGTCATCGCTTGGCTCGAGGAGCATCACGTCCCGATCGACTCGGTGGCGGGAACAAGCATGGGCGGCCTCGTCGGCGGCGCTTTCGCCGCCGGCATGGACGCGGCCGAACTGCGAGCCTTGGTCGAGGGGCTGGACTGGGACGAGGTCCTTGCCTCGAAACCTCCTTACGCGCAGCTCGCGTTCCGGCGCAAGGAGGATCAAGACGCTTTTCCTTCCAGCTTTGAGCTCGGTCTCAAGGAGGGAATCCGGCTGCCCTCGGCGCTTAATCCCGCTCAGGGCGTGGGCCTGGTTCTCGATCGCATCAGCTTTCCCTACCTACCGCTCGACTCTTTTGATGAGCTGCCGACTCCGTTTCGCGCGGTCGCGGTCGATCTCGTGTCGGGACGCGAACACGTCTTCGGCGAGGGTGATCTCTCGACCGCTCTTCGCGCCACGATGGCCATACCAGGATTTTTCGCGCCCGTCCGGCTCGGCGACGAAGTACTCATCGACGGCGGCGTGCTCAACAACATCCCCGTCAATGTGGCGCGCGATCTCGGCGCCGACATTGTCGTCGCGGTAGATATCAGCCCGGCCGTTCCCTCCCCCGACGCCTACGAATCGCTGCTGGGCGTCGCGAGTCGGACGCTCGACGTGATGATGGCAGCGGCTTCGAGGCGCCAGCTCGCCGACGCCGATCACGTGTTGGTCCCGCGCCTCGACGGCGTCGGGACGCTCGATTTCTCGAACGTCAAGACTGTAATTCAAGCCGGCTACGACGCTGCCGAGGAGCTGCGCGACTGCTTGCTCCTCTACTCCGTTGATGAGGATGAATGGCAGAGCTGGGAGCGCGAGCGGAGCCGGAAGCAGCGTCCGCGCGAACTTACTCCGGAGTTTGTTTCGGTTTCGAGCGTCCGCGCGACCGATCAATCGCAGGTACAGCGCAAGCTCAGTCGGCATCTGGGCGAGCCGCTCGACGAAGAATCCCTTCAAGAGGAACTCACCGGCCTGACCGGCCTCGGCCCATACGCCAACGCCGACTATGCTCGTGCGGCATCGCAGGACGAGCAAGGGCTGGCAGTCAACCTGCGGCAAAAGCCTTACGGCCCGCCGTTCCTCAAACCGATCATCAAGATCAACGCCGGTCAGACCGGTCAGATAAGCTTTGACCTAGCCGCTCGCCTAACCTTCTTCGACGTCGGCGGCCGTCGCAATGAGTGGCGCACCGACTTCAGCGTCGGTCGCACGAACTTGGTCGCGACAGAGCTCTATCAGTACCTTGGTTCGGGAGGCTGGTTCGTCGCTCCGCGAGCCGAGCTCAGCCAGGAGACGCAGTTCGTGGTGAGCGACGGCAACCGCCAAGCCGACTATCGCGTGTCGAGCCAAACGCTCGGCGGCGATATTGGTTACAACTTCGGGCGCTCGAGCGAGCTTCGCGGCGGTTACGATTGGGGACACCAACGGGCGCGAATCAGCGTCGGCGACCCCGCTCTCCCCGAGGTCGACGGCCGATTGTCCAGGCTCTCGGCCCGCTGGCGCTTGGACCGACTTAACAGCGCGCTTGTGCCGACGCGAGGTTTCTACGCGGAGATCGGCGCGGCGCGCTATCTGGACGCCGCGGGCGCCGCGGACCTTTTTACGCAGGCGCGCGCCGAGCTAGTTTTCGCAGTTCCCTTCTCGCAGCGTACGTCGTTGTTGGTTCGCGGCGCGGGAGGAGAGAGCTTCGACGCCCAACCCGGGCCGATTCAACTCTTCACCCTGGGCGGACCCTTTCGACTGGGTGCGCTTCAGCTAACCGAACGTCGCGGGAGTCGCTTCGCCTACGGTTCGGCCGGCCTTCTGCGCCTCGTGAACGCGCAAACAACTGGGCTTTTCAAGCGCACCTACCTCGCGGGCATGTACGAAATCGGAGACGCCTACAATAGCAGCCCCGACTGGGTACAAAACGGCACGGGCGGAGTTGTCAGCGAGACCTCGTTCGGTCTGCTTTTTGTAGGCGGCAGCTTCGGAGAAGGCAAAGCCAAATTCTACTTTTCTCTCGGAAGGCTTTTCTAGATCGCTGTAGGGTATCGTTGCGAATTCGCCACGGCAACCGCATAATATGCACGACGTGCGGAGGACTGTCTTAGTCGGCGGACGGGGCTGCCTCTCCACAAGCGGGAGGGCTGGAATGCGTACGATCCTCATCGGGCTGTTGCTGGCGACGGTTCCTCTCTCCGCCCGAGACTGCGAGGCGCTGAAGCAGCTTGAGCTGCCCGGAATTCGGATCGACGAAGCTGTCGCTTCAAAAGGCGAACCGGCCCGGCCAGAGAGCACGGCTCCTGCGGGCGTGCCGTCGCTCGGGTCGGAGGCGACGGTTCCGCATTGCAAGGTCAGCGGCGCCACCGGAGACGAGACCAACTTCGAGTTGCTATTGCCCGATGAGTGGAATGGAAGGTTTCTCCAGGGCGGCGGCGGCGGATTCGTTGGGAGTCTCGGCTACCAGGGCCGCTTCTCGGTGAATCGCGGGTACGCGACCGTCGCTACCGACACGGGTCACAAGGCGAACGCGATTCGCGCCGAGTGGGCGAGCGGGCACGTCGAGCGTGTCGTGAACTTCGGCTACCTAGGGGTCCATCGCACGGCCGAGACGGCCAAGGCGATCATTCGGGTCTACTACGGTACGCCAGCAGAGCGCTCGTATTTCTACGGCTGCTCGAACGGCGGACGACAGGCCATGATGGAGGCACAGCGCTATCCGGAAGACTTCGACGGGATCGTGGCCGGAGCGCCGGCCCATGACTTTTCCGGCGTAATGGGCGGATTCTTGTACAACATGCAGCGGATCTTTCCAGATTCGAAGGATTTGGAAAATCCGGTAGTCACGCCCGACAACCGCAAGCTGCTGCAGTCGACGATTCTCGAACAGTGCGACAAGCTGGACGGGCTCGAGGATGGGATTCTTGACGATCCGCGTGAGTGCGGGTTCAAGCTTTCGGGCTTGCCGCTCTGCGCCGGCGAGGCCGAGCCGCACTGTGTGACGATGCAGCAAAGAGAGGCGATCCGAGCCGTCTACGAGGGGCCGCGCAATCAAGACGGACAGATCTATCCAGGATTCCCGTTTGGCGGCGAGGCGGAAGGGCCGGGTTGGCAGGCCTGGATTACCGGGCCGAGCCCGAGGATGATAAAGTCCTTTGGGGAGCCGAGCGCGCAGTTTGGGTTTTCGACGCAAAGCTTCAAGTACCTGGTGTTCGATGATGCCGATTGGGACTATACGAGCTACGACTTCGCAACCTTCGAGAGAGATTCGGCGCAGTTCTCCTCGGTCGTGGACGCTACCGAACCCGGGCTTGAGGGGCTTAAGAAGGCCGGCGGGAAGCTGATCCTATGGCACGGCTGGACGGATGCCGCGTTGACGGCCTACGCCTCCATCAACTTCTTCGAGGAGGCCGAGAAAAGGGATCCCAACATCCGCGATCATTTTCGATTGTTCATGATGCCGGGAGTCTTTCATTGCTCCGGGGGGCCGGGGCCGGACCGAGTGGATTGGGTGCGGGCGATCGAGGACTGGGTCGAGAAAGACATCGCGCCGAATGAACCAACGGCCTACCGATTGGTTGACGGCAAAGTGGATATTACGAGGCCATTGTGCGTTTATCCCGAGCGGGCTGTTTACAAGGGAACCGGCAGCGGCAAAGAACTGAAGCACTTCGAGTGCCGTGCGCCGTGAGTCGGGATGCAAACGAGAACGGCCTAAAGGAAGAGGATGTCAATGAGTATGCTCAGTCGGCAGAGTCAACGATTTGGCGAACTGCTCTGATAAGCTCCCGGGGCCGGTAGGGCTTCTGAACGAACCCGGCGAGCCCCTTACCCGCAAAGCGATTGGCCACCTCCTGTTCGTCGTAGCCGCTCGAGAGAATCGTCTTCACGTCAGGCCGGATGCGACGCAACTCCTGGAGCGTCTCTTCTCCGTTGAGGCGCGGCATCGTCAAGTCCAGCAGCACGACAAGGATTTCGTCGGCGCGGTTGCGGAAGACTTCCAGCGCTTCTTGCCCATCCTTTGCGGTCAAGACGACGAATCCGCCCCTCTGAAGAACCTTCTTGGCCATTGTGCGAACCGTTTCCTCATCGTCAACGACCAGGACCGTTCCGCCTCCGCGCCAGGCCTCTAGCGCGCCGGATGATTTCCTGGCGGCCGCGGCCGCTCGCTCCGAACAGGGCAGCAAGATCTGGAAGGTGCTTCCACGCAGCGGTTGGCTGGATACCCTCAAAGCTCCTCGATGCCCACGCACAATGCCCAGGGCGGCTGCCAGCCCCAGACCCCGCCCTGTGAATTTTGTGGTGAAGAAGGGATCGAAGATCTTCCCCTTTGTCTCCTCATCCATGCCGCACCCCGTGTCGGCAACCTCGAGATAGGCGTAACGACCTGCCGGCAAGCCTTCACCCAACGAACTCTCGGAGAGGAAAGCGCTATCGGCCTGACTGACTCCCGTGCTCGTGGTAACTACTCCGTCTTGTTCGCCAATTGCTTCGGAAGCATTGAGGATCAGATTCATAACGATTTGACGAATCTGAGTGGCATCGCCCTCGATAGTCGGCACATTTTCGGCAAAGCTGTACTTCAGACGAACGCTCTTTGGAATCGAAACCTCGAGCAGGTGCGCCATCTCCTTTACGAGTTTGGAAAGATCAAGGGGTTGCATGACAAGCGTGCCCTTGCCGGAGTATGCCAGGAGCTGTTTGGTGAGGTCCGCCGCCCGTTGAGCCGCTGTTGAGATGCCCCGTAACTCCTCTCTCGCGGGCGACTCGAGCGGCAGTTCCATAAGCGCTATCTCGGCGTTGCCGAGAACGCCCATCAGCAGGTTGTTGAAATCGTGCGCGATGCCACCCGCCATCACGCCGAGGCTTTCGAGCTTCTGGCTGCGTTGAACCGCCGCTTCGAGTTTCTTGCGCTCTTCTTCCGCTTGCTTGAGTTGCGTAATGTCCCTTATTAGCGCAAAGTAGCCTTGCGTCTCTCCCTGCTGCCCGACGTGGGGGATATAGTTGGCGAGCACATGCCGCTCCTGCCCGCCCAGGAGTAACGTTGTTTCGAAGCTGACCGGCCGTCCAGCTAGCGCCTGCTGCACATATCCGCGGATCGCCTCGTAGGTCGAGGCACCCAGGACTTCCTTGACATGCCGCCCTCGGAACTCCGAGCGGCTAACTCCGAACCACTCTTCGTAGGCCTTGTTGTTGAACTGGTACCGCTGCTCGGAATCGGTATACCCGATGCAAACCGGCAGAGCGTCGGTAATAAGACGAAGCTGCTCTTCGCTCTTGCGGAGCGACTCCTCCGTGGCCTTACGCGCCGTGATATCCCGGACAATGGCGCACGCGTATTCGCGCCCGTCGAACTCCAAATAGTTGATGACGATGTCAACCGGAATGATCTTCCCTTCCTGGGTCTTGTGGCCAGATTCGAGCCTTACGATGCCGTCGTGCTTGATCCGGTCCCATACCCCCGGCCACGCCCCTTTCGGGTACAAGTGGTCGACGTCGTGCACGCTCAGCGAAGTCAGTTCTTCAGGCGAGTAGCCAAGAGTGCGGCATGCTGTCTCGTTGGCATTCGAGATCTCGCCGTTCTGATTGACCCAGAAAACAGCATCCGCAGCTCGGTCAACGGAGAACTGCGTGAGCCGCAATGCCGTCTCGCTTTGCTTCCGCTCGGCGACTTCTTGCTCCAGCGCAGCCTTCGCCTCCGTCAGTTCTCGCGTGCGTTCCTGAACGCGCTTGTCGAGCTCTTCCTTGCCCTTCCACAAAGCCCGTTTGGCGGCTCTCAGATCAGTGACGTCCTGCGCGTAGCCAAGTACTCGCGGCGAGGCGCCGCGCTCCTCGTACAGTACGTTGCGGTATGACCATATTCGCTGCTTCCCGTCCGTTGTCTTCATTTGCAGCAGCCCGCTGTCAGCTCGGTTTCGGCGAACGCGGTCGAGGTAGCCGTCAAACTCGTTCTGTATAGATGGGCTAAGAAACTCCTTGACGTTCCGGCCGACGCCGTCCTCCGGGCGAATCCCAAGTGCGCTTGCCGCGGCTGGATTGATGGACAGCAGGACGCCGTCTAGGTCATGAGCACACATCAAGCCCAAGCTGTCCTCGACCAACTGGCGCTGGAGTCTCGTTCTTGCCTCCAGATTGATCTCGGCTTCCTTGCGTCCCGCCAAGGCTCGCTCCGCCAAGATGACCACGAACAAGCGCGTTAAGGCGACCAATAGTACCGTAGGCGTCGCCTCAGACGGGGGCGTTTGGAGCCAGAGCAGCACGCTTGAGGGCTGTAGACTGGCCGTCGCGAACGTCGCTATGAAGAGTGACAGGGCGCCCCAAAACCACGCCCGCCATGCACGAAGGCGCCAAAGTAGAACGACGGCCCAACAGACCGTTAGTAGCCGCAGCACGATCGAGGCGGTGACCATAGCTGATTCCATTCGATTCAGGCTTCGCTTGAGTCTAGTACGCCTCGACCCGACGCCACTCCATGCTGCTGCCGAAGATTGGGTAGCCGACGAACCCTCGCACTCGCAAGTTTCCGCTTGGCGTCAGTTTGGCCTTGCAGCGCGCCTTGCGGCCCCGGTCGGGTGCATAGATCCACCCTCCTTTCCACTCGCCTTTCCCGGCATACCGCAGGTTTCCAAGCACTTCTACGCCCTCAATCGGGCGCGATCGCAGCGCCGGGTCGGGGTTGTTGCGGTCGACCTTCGGCTTGCCTCCCATGCCCCTCGGATCGTCGGCGGGGAAGAGCTTCTCTTCGATCCATACGATCGAGCCGCCGTAGGCGTCGCCGCTTCGCTTGATCTCGATGCGCACGATGTCTTTGCGGTTGTCGACTTCCCATATGCCGGCGATGGCGTCGGGATTCTCTAGGTCTGCCGCGGACGCAGCGGTCCCTAGCAACAGGAGGAGGAGCAGGAAGCGCATCCGGTGGTTGTCATTCTGGCATAGACGCTTATCCGAGCCTGTAAACTTCGGAACCGCTGCGAGGGCGCGGGAGAATCTTCGGCGTAGAATAGCGGCAGATCTCACCCTGCTCGATGGCACAACAGGATACCCTGCTCCTTCTGCGCAGATCTGCCTATCCGGCGGTGATGGCGCTCGCGTTCGCCGTCCATTTCGCTCTCCATCGAACCTCAGGGACCAACGTTGTCGTCAGCGCCTACGTGGCCGCGACGCTGGGCGCGGCAGCCGTCACTCTGCTTGAGTTCGTCATTCCCTATGAGCGCTCCTGGCAACCGAAGTGGAACGACGTAAAGAACGATCTAGCGTTCATGGTCGCCGTACAGATGCTCCTTCCTGTTGCTTTGTCGATGGGAGTTGCCGTGACGCTGCTGCGGTGGGCGAAGGAGTTCCAACTGAGCGCCGTCGCCCTATGGCCGGCGCACTGGCCGGTGGCGGCGCAGGTTGTACTGATGCTGCTCTCGGCCGAGCTGCTGCGCTATTGGCTGCACGTAGCGTCCCACAACACCGAGCTCTTGTGGCGTCTGCACGCCGTCCATCACTCCCCAAAGAAACTCTATTGGCTCAACGTCGGCCGCTTTCATCCCATCGAAAAGGCGCTACAGTACCTGTTCGATGCACTGCCCTTCGTCGTGTTGGGCGTCGCGGAAGAGATCTTGGCTCTCTACTTTGTTTTCTACGCGGTGAACGGCTTCTTTCAACACTCGAACGTCGACGCACGGTACGGGATTCTCAACTACGTCGTCAGTGGCGCGGAGCTCCACCGCTGGCACCACTCGAAGCTCGTCGAAGAATCCAATCGCAACTATGGGAACAATTTGATCGTGTGGGATCTAGTTTTCGGAAGTTGGTTCCTGCCGGTCGGAAAGAAGGTCGGCGAGCTCGGCTTGGTCAACCCGGCCTACCCAGAGGACTTCCTCTCCCAGATGGCGACGCCGCTTACGCCGGGCCTCGACAAGCGGCGGGCCAAGGCCAATGAGGCTTGAGTCTCTTGAGAACGCCGTCGTCTGGGCCCGAATGCGAGCGCTCGGGTGGACGCACTGGCGGCCCTTTGTCCGCGCCGCCCGCGAGCCGAAGCGAACCCAAGAGCGCCTACTGCAGGGTCTGCTCTATCGCAACCGCGACACGGCCTTTGGGCGCGAGCACAACTTCCGGGTGATCGCCGGCTACGACGATTTCGTCGCCGCCGTCCCCGTCCAGACTTACGAGTCACTACGGCCCTACGTCGAGCGGCAGCAGCAAACCGGCGAGCCGGCGCTAACCGTCGCACCCCCAGTGCTCTACGCCCAGACCAGCGGCACCACCGGACAGCCCAAGCTCATCCCGCTGCTCGAAGAAACTCTAGCCGGCTACAAACGCACGCAGGCAACGCAGTCCTATGCGCTGTTCTGCGCCGAGCCGGAGGTCTTCTATGGAAGGATCCTCGGGATCGTCAGCCCAGCGGTCGAGGGCCGCCTGGCGTCCGGCGCGCCGTACGGATCGGCCTCCGGACACGTCTACCAGACGATGCCGCGCCGCGCCCGCGAGCGCTACGTCTTGCCCGAGGAGGTCTTGACTATCGAAGACTACGAGCTCAAGTACGAAGTTATCGTATCGCTCGCCTTGCGCTGCCCGGATATTAGCTGTATTGCCACGGCGAACCCGTCCACGCTGCTTAGGCTAGTCGCGGTTTTTCGCGAGCATCGAGAAACGTTGCTGCGCGATATCGCAGCCGGAACGCTTTCCTGTTCAGACCGTCTGACGCCTGCACAGCGTGCTGCGATCTTGCCCCGCCTTGAGTGTCCCCGCGAGCGCATCGCCGAGCTCCACTCGCTGTTGAAAGTGCCGAACCCTTCGGTTGCGGACATCTGGCCGAGGCTGCGGCTGATCAGTACTTGGACCGGCGGCAGTTGCGCCATTGCGCTGGACGCCGTCAGGCGCGCTCTGCCGCCTGCGGTACGGGTAGCCGAGCTTGGCTATATGTCGAGCGAATTCCGCGGCACCATCGCCGTCAGCATGGATACGAGCTCCGGGGCGCCGACCATTGAGCAGAACTTCTTCGAGTTCGTCGAATGCGATGCTTGGGACAGCGGACGTCCAAGATTCAGTACGGTTGAAGACCTGCAAGACGGCGCGCGGTATTACATTGTCGTCACGACCAGCGGCGGGCTCTACCGCTACTTCATGAACGATATCGTCGAAGTCTCGGGACGCTTCCACAACACCCCTTGCATTCGCTTCGTGCAAAAAGGGACGGGTGTTACCAACATCACCGGCGAAAAGCTGCATGAGAGCCAGGTCATCGAGGCAGTGCAGTCCGCCGAGAAAGAGCTCGGACGGGCGTCAGTCTTCTTTGTGATGCTTGCCGACGCTCAGCAGTCGCGCTATCGGCTGTTCATCGAATGGCCCGACGCGGCCCCTCGGCAAGTCGACAGCTTGCGCGATGCGGTCGAGCGGGAGCTATACGCACAAAACATCGAGTACGCCCAGAAACGCGAAAGCGGCCGGTTGCAGCGGCTGGAAGCGGCGACTCTCGGAGCCGCAACCGGACACGCCTACAAGCGGCACTACGTCGAGCGCGGACAACGTGAGATTCAATTCAAGATCGTCGCCTTACAGCCCGCCGACTCGTGCTCATTCCCGTTCGCGGATTTCACCGTCGACATGCGGGACGGATAAGCGTTGTGCGAATCGACGATCTGCGTCTCTGGCGTCTCGAGATTCCCTTCAAAGTGAAGTTCCGCCACGCCGCGGCGGAGCGCTCACGCATGGCGAGTGTGTGGGTCGAGGCTCGCGGAAGCGGCGTGTGCGGCTTCGGGGAAGGCTGCCCGCGCGAGTACGTTACGGGAGAGAGCCTAGCCTCCGCCGAAGACTTCTTTCGCCGAACCCGCGACGCCTTAGTCGGCGAAGTCCGCTCGGTCGATGACCTCAGGGCTTGGCAGTCGCAGCACGTGAACGAAATCGACGCCAATCCTTCGGCCTGGTGCGGCGTCGAGCTCGCGCTGCTCGATCTGTTCGCGCGCGACGAGCGAAGGCCGGTCGAAAGCCTCATAGGCTCTCCGCCCTTGAGAGACAGCTATCGGTATTCGGCGGTACTGGGAGACGGAGGTTTTCCCAGTGGCCTCAAGACGGCGCTGAAGTATCGCGCCTTCGGCCTCACGGACTTCAAGGTCAAGCTCTCGGGCGATGCGGCGGCTGACAATCGCAAGCTCAAAACGGTGCGCGCGCTGGGGGTCGCCGCCGCGCGAATTCGCGTCGACGCGAATAACCTTTGGCACAGCTCGCACGAAGCCGCCTCGTACCTGTGCGCTTTAGGGCCCTTGGCGGCGATCGAAGAGCCGATTGCGTCCGGCGACTTCGAGGGAATGCGCCGGATCGCGGAGCAGACGGGCGCGCGCATCATTCTCGACGAAAGCATGCTTCGCGCCGATCAGTTAACTTCGATCGGCGACGATCCGCACCGCTGGATCGCCAATGTACGTGTTTCAAAGATGGGAGGACTGCTGCGCTCGCTCGAAGTGGTGCAGCGCGCCCGCGAGCTGGGCGTCGGCGTCATCGTCGGAGCGCAGGTGGGCGAGACCAGCGTGCTGAGTCGTGCGGCGCTGCCGGTCGCCCAGGCCGCAGGCGAGGCCTTGTACGCCCAAGAAGGCGCCTTCGGAACTCGACTTCTGCAACACGATGTCTGCCCGAAGCCGCTCATGTTTGGGTTCGGCGGAGTGCTGGAGACAAACAGCCTCAAGCTCAACGAGCGCGCCGGTTGGGGCCTGGAGCTTGAGTGGGGCGACTCCGCAACCTGATCGAGCCTCCGGGACGGCCCGCCCTACCGCTCCCGATACACAGGATTCACGAATGCTCCGTTCGCCGCCACGTCCCACACCGCTACCCGAGCCCAGCGCCAGCCCGGCGCCTGAACGCTCCACTCGAAGGTTTGTTCAGCATGTTCGCCAGTCTTCTCCAGCGGAATGATCTCGCGCTGCGTACGCTCGCCGTCTCCCCACACGATCTCGGCGAACCGCAGCGGAAACGTCCAACGAGCTTGTGCTTGAACTCGGATTTCGTCGTCCTCTCCCGGCTCGATCTTGACTTCGGGCAGAAGTACTTCGCCCGTGGTCACAAAGAAATCGCCGCGTGTAACCGGCTCGAGTATCTCGTGATAATGCTCGAAGTCCGGCAGGCTGTCCGCTCTCACATAGTTCACGTTCATATGCGCGTATAGCTCATGAGTGTGGTCGAACTGGAATACATCGACCTCCGCTAGGGTCTTCTTCTGCAGTCCCCAATTGTTCATGTCGTCAAGCAAGGTGAAGACACGATCGCCCAGGCGAGGTGACGACGGGTCCGACGGCATCGCTTTCCAGCCCGCGCCCAAATAGCTCGAGTCGCGAAAGTGCTCTGTATCGCGAATCTTGTCCGGGTAGCCCGTGGATCCTTTAGTACGAGCGTGCGTCTGGTACATGAAGCCGTCCTCGGTCTGAACCAGATCGAGCATTTCCTTGGCGTCGCCGGCGGCATAGACCTTCCCATAAGGTTCGCGCTCCGAAACGAACGACATGCCCTCGGGTCGGCCCAAGAACCAGTAGACCGGTTTTGGAAAAACGACCGCCCAGTGACCGCCTAGGTGAACGTTCGCCTCCTCGGAGGGGATCAGTAGGAAATTCTCGTCCGACTGACTGCGACAAGCGCGGAAGAAGGCGTCCAACTCTTTGAGTCGCAACTCCGTCAAGTCGCGCGGATGGCCGTCGCCATGGAAGTCCATAATGATCGAGGCGTCGACGCCCATCTCTTCAAGAACGGGCTTGAAAGGCGGCGTCCAGTCGAAGCCCTTGTCCATCGCCTGCACGGTATAGGCGAGGTGCCAATGACTGCTCAGAGTCTTGTAGCCGTCAAGGGGCTGGTAGCGATCGCGGTTGGTGTAGGCGAGCGTCTTCTCGAGAGACTCCTCCGCGCCATCGGCGGATAGCAGCAAGAACATGCTCATGCGCTGCGGTCTACCCGGCGGCGCGTTCATCCAAGGATAAAATTGCCAGTTCGTATCCGGGATCTGCCTGATCCCGAGAGAGACTTGGCCGCGGCGGGAGCGTCGCCAAACGAATCCGAGGTTGGAGGTGAAGTCGCGCGGAGCAAAGTACTGGTGCGGCGGCGGAAACGCTGTAACGCCTCCGCCTTCCGTTTCCACTGCCAGCGCCCGATAGCGGACTTTGACCGGAATTCGCTCTGGCTGGAACCCGTTCTCCCAAGATTCGACGAGTTTGCCCTCAGTGTCGTAGGAGACGAACCGCGTCTTCATGTTGCGGCCCGGCCGCTCGTCCCTAGGCGCCGCGAACTGCAAGCCAGCGTCGTAGAGGTAGGCCACGTTCGGCTTGTAGGTCGTTGCGACGGCTTCTTGCTGGATTAGGCGCGACCCAGGAAAGAAGGTGTAGCAAACCTCGCCTTCAAACAGCCCGAGCCGCAGTCCCTCGAAGCAGGCCTCAACGCGGCCGGCCGCGGTTCGGACCCGTGCCTTGCGCGGCTGAAACACACCCTGCCAGCTTCGCGTCCCATCCGGATGCGCAGGAGGATAGTCGAAGAAAGCGTTCCAGCCTTTGCGACGCACGCCAGTTTCAGCCCGGTAGAGGGGGCGGGCTTCGCGCAGGACAACGTTGCCCTGAGACTCGATGCGTTGAACAAGCGCCTCGTCGGGATCCAGCGAGAACACCGCGCGCCAATCGGCTGAGCGCTCATCCTGCCATTCGACCAGCAACGAGCCTTGCTCGACCCGGGCCTTGATCGGCCCGTCCGTGACGCCGCTCAGATCGGCGGGGAATGTATCCTGGCCCTGTACGGCGGCAGACGCCAACAGAAGCAGGCAACAAGCAAAGGGGCTACGCCGTGGTCTCATCACACAGAAACAGTACTACGTCGAGGCGGTCCGGCGCCGATGAGATAGGGAAGATCGGCCGACGCCTATCTCAAGGAGACGCAACGCGTTCCCATACCAACAACAGCTCGGACGTTCGCCCCTCAACCGTCCTAGGCGGAGTCTCAAGCGAGATTCGGTCTCGTTCAAGCTGAAAACGCCGCACTCGACTCTTGCCGATCCAGAACCCCTGGCGGTCCCCGATCACCTGGTGCGTAACCGTGCCGTCTCGCTCATCTACCTCATACGTTCCGAAGTAAGCCGCGTATCCTGATCTTGGCAGGGCTTCGAGCCCTTGTTCCTTGGGAGATGTGTCGGCCCAGTCCGTCGACATCAATTGCGCCGACATGTTGCCTTCGTTGTCGTAGAACAGCAAGCCTTGGGGGGCGCTGCCCCACGGCTGGTTCACTTCTCCATCCGACCAATGCCGATCCAAGCTAACCAGCTTCCAGGAGCCGGCAAGCGCTTCGGCGACGGTTTCGGCGCCCTGCGCCGGCACTCGAAACTGCGTAATGTCCGGTGGGATGACCGGCTTCTCCTCGGGTTGCTCCAGTTGCGGAACCCAGTCGTAGGGAACACGATAGGCCCGAAAGATGCGATTGACGTACTTGTCCGTGAGGCCAAAGATCGGGTTGATGTACTCCCAGACAATCTCCTTGTCCTCCGTAAGCTCAAACAAACGTCCGCCGGCTCCTTCATTGACCATCGTGTTTCCGTTTGGGAGTCGCTGAGCGGAGCTCACGTATGAGCTGAAGAACTTGTAGCGATTCTGTCTTGACGGGATTGTGTATTCCCAGACAACTTCCAGCGTTGTCGGGTCGATCTCAAGGACGCGGGAATAGAAACGGACAGCGTTGTTGGCGCCGGTCGGGGCGCCTGGGTTGGGAGCTCCGTAGCCGGCGGCGCCGCCGTTGTCGAAAACCAGCAAATGCCCTTCGCCCGGCAGCCCTCTTGGAATGATGTGACCCTTGTGTTGCCCGACGATTTGGCCGAGCTTTCGAAGTGCTTCGGAGGCCTGATAGTCCGGCCCCAGCCGCCAGGCGATCTTGCCGGTCTTTTTGTCGACGATGGCCGTGATATTCGAAGTGCGGCTGGTCCAGAGAACGTTCTCCGGGTGGAACCGCTCGTCCCCGGCGTCGTACCACTTATTCGGGCCGACATAGCTCAAGCTATTGATGTGAAGCCAGTCCGCGGCCTGCCTCGATTCGCTCCAATTGGGAGATCGATGGAGCGCGTTCTTCGCCGTTTCGGTAAATCCCAACTCATCGAAGTGGTCGGTCGCCAACCACTCCCAAACAACCTCGCCTTCCCAATCTACTTCGATGATGCGGTCGTCCTCGAGCAGTCTGTCCGTCATCTCAGGTTTCTTGAGGTTCGTGTGGGTGAGAATCAAAGTCTTGCCGCGATCGGTCAGAGGTTTCAGACCCGGCGCATAGTAGCCGACAGGACTCCCCTCGCGCTGCCAGTCGTGGTGCAGTCTCGCCATCCAGCGCGGCTCCTGGTCCTTCTCTTGAACCTTTTCGTTGCGGTCGAATTTCCAGGCGACGTTTCCGTCCCAGTCGAGTTGGACGAGCGCAACCATTTCTTGGTGCGTCGGCCTTCTGTCAACGCCGCCCATCACAAAACCGCCGGGCAATATCCGGCCGGGCCCAGGCACCCCGTTGATCGCCTTCCAGCGACGAACGATGTTTCCGTTCATGTCGATCAGCACAGCGCCCTGACCGTTCGGCGTGTCGTGGATTGTGTATCCGCTCCAAGCCTTGTCGGGGTCGTAGATCGTGGTTCCCGTTGGATAGATCGTCGGGAAGGCCCACAGCACGGTGAGGCTCGCCGCCAGCAGCGCGACAGCCGACAACACTACTTTCATGATTCTCTCCAACCAGGCGGCTCACGGCGCGGCCTGGGCCTTGAAGGGTCGCGACAAGTATAGGGGAGATTGCCGGCGCGCCCAAATTTGTTTCCGATGCGCCCGGGCCGCTCGCGAAGATTAGCGCTCTTCAGCCGACGATCGAACTGACGTCGATCAGGTGCAACTGTCGGCCTTCGCCGGCGTGCGGCGAATCGACGACGACCTTCTTACCGTCCGGACTGAAGCGCGGATGGTTGTCGCAGCGCCACTCGCCCTTGTATCCCGGCGGCGAGTACAGGTGCGCCAACGGGACGCGGCGGTCCGAGCCGATCTCGTAGAGATAGGGGTGCTGTAGGCGGTCATCGTCCGGATAGGTGTCGTTGAGAATCCACTCGTTGCCAGGCAGGTAGGTGCAGTGGCCGTTCTTCGGCATCTTCTCCGGCCCGACGACTTGCGCCTCTTCACTGCGGTCCGTGTAGAGATAGAACTTCTCGCCGTGAGAAGGATGGGTAGCCCAGGCGAGGACGTGCTCGGGATCGCGCCAGATGAAGTGCGAGGTATTGCCATAGGGGTCGAGCACGTAGGGGTCGCCGCCGTCGACGCCGATGGTGAGCATGCGCGTCCCAAAGCTGCGGCCCGAGTCCGGACGGAACCGCCAGCGATGCAACAGGATTGTCCGCGAGCCTTCGGGCGAGACGAGCAGGTGATTGAAGTAGTGTTTGAGGCCGTCAGTATCGTTGTGCGGGTTCGGGATCGCGGCCGCTTGCGCCACCGAGAAGATCAGCTCGCTCTTGCCCGAAGCTAGCTCCATCTTCCAGACGCCGACGTCGTCGGGCGTGAGCTTGTCTCCGTTGGGGTCAGGGATGCCGACGTAACCGTAGCCCGGGCGCGTGTCGTTGAGCCGCCGGAAATCGGTAGTGACGGCCCAATGGCCGCCGGGTTCCAGAGCGTAGACAGGCCGCGGCAAGGTGCGGCTTCTCCCGCTCTTCACATCGAGAATGCGCGAGACGTAGCTGCCGTCTTCTCGGTCGTTCCAGATGATCTCGGAGGATGAGCCCGGGATCCACTGCAGCATGCAGCCTTGCTGCCAGCCCCAAGCGGACGAGGTCCCGAGCTCAATCCAACGGTCGCCGTCCTCAAGGTCGACCATGCCGATGCGAATCACGTCGTCGGCACGGGGCGAGCGATGCTCGAAGTCGACTTCCATACCGAGGACATAGCGCCCCGAGGGGTCAAATTCCAGCTTGTCGTAGTAACCGAACCAGTGATGCCGCGGCCCCTTGGTGATGGTACGAATCGGAGGAAGATCATCTTGGCCGCGGAGGCGCGCCCGAGAAGCGGCGAGGGCGGCTCCAAGCGCACTACCAAGCACGTTGCGTCGCGAGATCATCTTTCGCCCTCGGCCGCGGCCGGCCGGTCCCGCTATTCTAGCGCTGCTCTTCGAGCGCCAGCGGCTAGCGAGCTTGGCTTGAGAGGTTCGGATGGACTTCTTGCGGAGGAGACTCGAGTCGCTTCAGGTAGGGCATGAAGGGCGTCACCTCAAACGGCAACTTGTCGCGCGCAGAACGAATCGCCACTGACTTCGCCTCGCCCAGGGTGATACCGTTCGTCCAAGGATCGACCTTCACCCGCGAGCCCAGCGGCAGCGCCGCGATCTGATCGACGCGACCTTCTTCGAGCGTAGGCGCGGTCGCCGCAACGCCGGTGAGCCGCAGCAGTTCCTCATGGCCAGCGATCTCGTTGCCGAAATTTGATTCGATCAGATTCGGCAGACGAGGCGAGAGGCTGAGCAACGCCTTGAGATATAGGCCGGCGGAGGCGAGTCGGTCCGCGTAGGGCGACCTGCCGAGAATCTCGACCGCCTTGGCGCTGGCTGCCCGCACCTCTCGGGGCTCGCGGCGCAGCCGCAGCCGATCGAGGATCTCCTCGTCTTCGAAGATCGCCCAGTCGCTAAAGGCGTATGTCGTCTCCGTACGATGCCCCAGTGCGATGTGCGCCAACTCGTCGGAGAGCGCCATGGCCAGCGAGGGCTCGTCGGGCAAGGTGTCGAGCAATCCGCGGCTGACGACAATTGCTTGTCCGATCGAAAACGTTTCGAGCGGCGTCGTCAGCAGCACGCGGCACTCGATGTCGAGATCGATGTCGTTGGTCGCCACCAGGTTGTTGACCACGGTATTGAGTACGGCGTCGACTGAGCCCTTCGGCGCCAGCAAGCCGGCCCGCTCAAGCCTTTCGACGACGTTCTCCTGAGCTTGACGTTGCCAAAGGCGTTGCGCCTCAATCGGCGCTGGATCGTCGGCTGTTTCGTCGTTCACGCGTTGTTCCGATTCAATCAAGATCGACGTCAGCTCATCGAGGCGGTTGTTCTCGACCGTGTTGTAGTCCCACAGCCGACTCTGGGCGCGGAAACGTGAGCCCTCGTTTTGGTCCTCCACGTAGACAAACGCGGGCGCCCAGAAATCGCCCTCGACGTTGACGCGCCACGAGTCAAAGTGAAAGAAGACAAGCGAGGAGCTTCCGCCGGTGTAGGTGCCGTTGAAGCGCACGATGCGGTAGTTGTGATCCTCTACCCAAATACGTCCCAGGAACTTGCCGCGTGTCTTCACCGTCGGCCGCACATCGAAGACCAACGTGCGAACCTCGCCGAGGAACTCACGCCGCAGGTAGTCGAACTCGTACGTCTCTTGGTTGAGCTCGAAGGCGTCGGGCACAATCATCTGTGCGAAGCCTTCCGGCAGGAATCCCTTCGAAGAACGATTAAAGAAGAGAAACTTGGTCGGCCGCTGGAAACCCTGGCTTTCCGAATATGTAGTCCACTCGACGCCGTCTCCTAGTCGCACGCGCCCCAACAGGTACTGGTCTTCGACCTCAGACTCGACAGCGTCTTCGGGGCGAGCCTGGATGTAGGTCTCCATGAACGGCTCATAGCGGGAAAACCGAGCAAGAAACTTCTCTTCGCCCGCGACGATGCGCTGCACGATCTTGTCGAGCAGGTCGCGACCGCGTTCCGGGGCTTCCTGGCCTCGAACGGGCGCCATGAGACCGACGACGAACGATACGATCAACACTGCTTTGGCATGGGGTACTCGAGCCATCATCGACCTCAGTAAGCTATCTCGAAACGGATACGTATCTGGACAACGGAGTCGACCGGCTTGCTGTCTCGGCGCGCCGGCTCGAAGCGAATCGCGCGAGCCGCCGCTACGGCGTTATCGTCAAGCCCATAGCCGAGAGCGCGGACTACGCGCAGCACCTCAACCGTTCCATCGGCGCGGAACAACGCCTCGATTGTCGTCTCGCCCTCGATCCGCAATGCGCGAGCCTGCTCGGTATAGACCGGGGTTGGTTTCGAAAGTACCCGCACCGGCTGCGCGCTCGACGTTTCGGGCGGGGCGGCACTGCGCTGCTTCGCGGCGGGTTTTCCTGCCGTCGCAGGGGTGAATCGCCCGCGCTGTACCGTACGTGTGGGCGACGCGCGATGCTCCGCCGGCGCGACCGTGCCGAATCCGGCCGTCACGATCTTCCCGGCGGGTCTGTCTGTCGCAGAACCGCTAGCCGCTTCGGGGGATCCGAAGAGCCCCACGGTGAGCCGCGTTCGTTCGCGCTCAGATCCTCGTTCGGCGGCGAGTCCCGCGAAGCCCGCCTCTTGCACGACCAGCCGAGGCTTCGTGATCCGAGGCGGCGGCTGGAGATTCGCGACGAGCCCGTCGGGGGGACTGCTCTCGTTGAGCTGCGGCGCGTCGATCGGCGCTTTCACGACTGCTCGCGCGACGGTCGCCTTAAACGGCTCCACTTCAAGGCGCGCCCGCTTCGGCGGAACGCCTTCCGGCTGTTCCAGCGTGGGTTCATGGGGTGCGGCGGGCGGCGGGATACTAGGCGGCGGCGCTGAGATCGGCGGTGGTTTCGGCTCCGCCGGCAAAGCGCGGTAGAGTTCCGGCGGAGGCGCCGTCAGCAGCACAACCTCGCGCGGACGCTCCAACTTGATCCGTTCATCCACCCCCTCGCTCGAAAAGGTCACCAGCAGCGCGGCCACGGCGACGTGAAGCGCCAAGCTCAAGGGAAAGGAAACGCGCGCGCCAAAATCGAGACGCGGCGGCGGTTGAGTAAGGAATTCGAGCACCGGAATCCGTTTCGCCGACGTAACTCGGCCGGTCCTAGGATTCCTATCGGCAACTCGGGCCTCGATGTGAAGTGCGCCCGCTACAAGCCGTGGCAGAGCCGGCAGGCCGTCTCTCGTGGATGAACCAACAAGGCGTCAGTGGTGGAGCCGTGTGCGTTGTGGCACTGCCCGCAATCCTCCAGCACGTGCATCGGATGGGGATGCGTCTTGACGAATTCTTCCTTCGCATGGCAGCTCTCGCAGCCGCCGCGAAAGCGAAACCGGCCGCGACGACTGACGCCATGGCACTGCGCGCACTCGATCGCGTCGAGCGGCGGATGCTGCCGGAACTCTGTGAACGCCCCGGGAGGATTCGCGCCCGCCCAGATCCGGATGTCCTCGCGGCCGCCTTCCCAAATGAGCGACACGACGTGTTCGCCCGGCACGGCGTCAATCCGGGCACGGAACACGTCCGGGAACGGTTGCTCAGCATCGACCGGCTTACCGTCGAGCTCGATCCAGCCGCCCGGCGCCCGCGCCGCGATATCGAGGGGACCCGACACAATCGCCGCGCCGTCGCTCGGCCGTACGATCTTGCCGCCCTGGGCCACGAGCAATCCCGCGGCCGCCAACACAAGTACGAGAGTCCGCATCAAAGGTGAATGCGGCAGATCGATCCCGCGAATCTGCTCTTGTTCTCCTGATGCCCCGGTGCGATGCCGGCGTCGCAATAGTAAAGCGAGCCTTTCCACCAGGTCATCCCGTGCGGGTCGGGGTCGGAAGAGTCGAGTTGCACCGCCTCGACTACCTCGCCCGTCTTCACGTCGAACTTTAAGATGCGAAAGTCGTTCGAGAACATGCACCACAGATGCGAGCCGTCCCAACCCAGGCCGTGGGCGCGGTTGAGCGGTGTTTCGAACTTGTGTTTGACGTTGAGATCGGCGTCGCTCTGCACGATCGCGTTGGGCCGGAACTGCGTAATCCAAAGCGAGTCGAGCGCCCACAGCAAACCGTGCAACCCGCCGCCGTCCGGCGTCTTGTAGTTCTTGATGTGCTTGCCGGTTTTGGCGTCGAGCTTGACGATCCGCCCGCCCTTAACCAAGTCCGTCGGGCGCTTGTCGCGCAACTGCGCCGGCCCGTTAGCGGCCATCCACACAAATCCGCCGCCTGCGGCGATGCCGCTTGTGTTCGATGACTGCGTGTCGTAGGCGGTCAACGACTTGCCGGTCTCCCAATCGAGCAGATGAGCTCGGTCGCTGATCTGCTCGCCGCACCATAGACCGTCCGCGGTCGCCTCGAGTCCGTTCGGATGCCCTTCGGGCGATTTCCACAGCAGCTCGACCTTCTTACGTCTACGAATCGGATACTGCTGATCGCGCGCGGCCGCAGCAGCGGCCCCGAGCAACGTGGCGACACAAGCTCTTCGAGTCAACATTGAGTCCTCCTCGTTTCTGTTGGTATGCTCTTACCGTATCGGCCCCGGTCCCCACAGCGAGTAATCGCGAACGCGCACTAGCTTGCGGTCAATGTCCGAGATTTTTGCCACTCCAGCCATTCCCATATCAAGCGCCAGCTCCGTCCGGAGCAGTTCTATAACTCTGGCCACGCCTTGTCTTGCAAACGTCGAGAGCCCCCACAAATAGGGCCGCGCAATCCCGACGGCCGTCGCCCCCAACGCCAACGCCTTCAGCACGTCCGAACCACGCCGGAACCCGCCGTCGACCAGTACCGGGATTCTGCCCGCCGCCGCCTCGACGCATTCCGGCAACGCCTCGATCGGCCCGCCGACGTGGTCGAGCTGGCGCGCTCCGTGGCTTGAGACGACCACGCCGTTCATGCCCGCCGCGACCGCCTTCGCCGTATCCTCGGCGGTGAGAATTCCCTTCAGCATGATCGGCAAATCAGTGAGGTCGCGAAGCTGCTTGACGGTCTCCCAAGTCGGCGTCGCGAACGGCCGCGACGGATAGCCCCCGGTTTGCCAAGGGACATCGCCCTCGGAATAGATCAGCTCGCCGCTCGAGTCGCGCGGGATCGCCGAATCGTTGCACCAACGCCGCACGAACTTGTTGTGGATCGAGCGTTCGCGATTCGAGACGTGCATGATGTCGACCGTAAAGCAGATGCCGGCGCAACCCATATCCTCGAGCTTCTCGGCGAAGTTGAGCATCGTCGTCTCGTTGCGCAGATGGCTGCCGGTGGTGAGTTGCCACCAATGCTTCGGCCCGTTTCCCGACGTGATCAAATCGTCGATGCCGCCGTTTGTGATCATCATCGCGTTCTTCTCGGCGGCGCCGTGGGCGACCTCGAGTTCGCCGTCGGGATAGAAGCAATTCTTTCCGCCCGAAGGGTCAAGGAAGATCGGGAAATCCATCTTCTTGCCGAGCAGCTCGGTCGACAGGTCGATCTTCTGCACGTCGGTCAAGAAGCGCGGCCGGATGATGATGCGCCCGAAGGCCTGCCGCGCGTCGCGCAACGCCGCTTCGTCCGATGCTCCCTCCGCCAAATAGTCCCAAGCCAGCGGATCGAGCTTCGCCTTTGCCGCGCGAGCAAAGTCGAATGTATTGATCAAATCGTCGATCGGCAGCTTGCCCCAATCCTTCTCGGCGGCGGCGAGTTCTTCGAGCAGCGGCGAGGCCAGCAGGAATTGCGCCAGCCCCTTGAGCGCGGTGCGTCGGCTGAAACCGCTCCACGGAGCGGGGATCGTTTCGTGGGAGGGATGGATTGGTCGGCGTTGTCTCACGGCAAAGGCAACTTATCACGAGATTCGGCTTCAAGACAAGCCGCCACGCCCTCACGGTAGGACGGATAGCGCAGCTCGACGCCCAGCAGCCGCCGAATTGCCCCTCCGTCAACGCGCCGATCGCTGCGCCGACTCTCGCTGAGTTCCGCCGCCGAGGCCGAGGGCGGAACGGGGATCCCAAGCAACGCGCAACAATACTCGACGATCTCACGCGACGTGCAGGCGCCGTCATCGGCGACGGGATAGGCGCCCGTCCCCTGCGACAGCAACGCCGCTTCGGCGATCGCCGTTAGGTCATCGACGTGGATGCGCGAAACATAGTTCGAGCCGTCGCCGAGCAAACGAAACTCCCGGAGCGCCAGCCGCCAATGAACGCCGCGTCCGGGACCGTAGATCGCCGCCGGCCGCAAGATCAACGACGGGCAGGCCGCTGCCTGGACAGCCTCTTCCGCCGCCCACCGCAACCGTTGCCGCTCGGTCGTCGGCGCCGGCGTTGTCGTTTCATCGACTTGCTTGGCGGAGCCGTAGACGCCGCTTGTCGAGAGGTAGACCAAGCGTGATGGCCGATCTCCGAGCGTGGCGACGATGCGCGGCGTTGGCTCCGCCAACTTTCCGTCGAGGCGCAAGGTAGGAATCGAGAGCAAGACCGCCGCCCCACGTCCCTCTTCGGCGACGCTCGCCGCCGAGGGATCCTCGCTGAGATCGAGCCGAAGGACCTTAGCCCCAAGAGCCGCCAAATCCGCCAGCCGCGAAGGATCGCGCGTCGTCGCCGTAACCGCAACGCCGCGCCCGATCAACCGTCTCGCAACGCGCCGCCCGGTATATCCGCAACCAAGAATGAAGACGGACTGCATCAAGTCATTCCGAGCCGCGCGCGTAAGCAAGCGACCACCAGCCCATGCATCACTCTACACAGTACCGGCTTCCCCAACGCCGGCCCGCGCTCCTCACCAAGCTCCTTTCCGCCCAGTAGTGGGTCAGTCCCCCGGATCTTCTCCGGCTGGCCGTCCGCACGCCAAGGATTCGCTCTGGCCAATCCGGCATCCTCAACTTGATGTCTTCACAAAGTGACCGCGTCGAGACCACTGAGCGCTAGAATCAACGCATCTTGATTGGGCAAACAAGGAGCCGACATGTTGATACCCAGCCACTCAGGTGTATAGATTACTCTTGTCTATGATTGAGAAACCGTCCATCTATCACGCCGGTACTTGGACTGGGCCAGACCGTGGGTGGATCGTCGCCGACTTGACCGCGTTTTCCGCCTTGAGCGGCGAGGATGCGCTGGGCCGGCTGACAAACCGCTCCTCGGGCACTGGCTTCTCTTCGACCTCGAACCGCCAGATCAGTGCGTGGACCGATGAGCTGGTCTTTCTCCATCGAGAGGTCGACAAGCTCGTTCAGCATGCGCCGGAGGCGCGTGACTGGACCTTGATCCTCGAGTACGAGATCCCGAGGCGTCAAAAACGTATCGATGTCGTTCTCCTCGCCGAGACTGTAATCTTCTCGATCGAGCTGAAGCTCGGCGCTAGTCGCTATGAGCGAGCGGACCTGTGGCAGGCGGAGGACTACGCTCTCGACCTCCGGGACTTCCATCTGGCGTCCCACGGGCGCCCCGTGATCCCCCTCTTGGTCGCCACCAACGCCCAAACACTCGACGAACCACTGCCATGCGCTGATCTCGCCGTGCATTGCGTGGGTGAAATAGGTCTGGCGGAGCGGATAGTCAATCTCGCCGGTCAGCACTCACGCCCTAGATTGCCTCGGCTCGATCCCCGGGCTTGGGACGCCTCGCCCTACCGTCCCACCCCGTCTATCATCCAGGCTACCCAACAGCTCTTCTCGACCCACACGGTCGCCAACCTCTCCCACACCTATGCGGACAATCTCGATGCCACGGTCGCTGCCATCGATGAAGCCGTTCGGACCGCCCAGAGTCGCCGGCAGCACACGATCTGTTTCGTCACAGGTGTGCCTGGCGCTGGCAAGACGCTCGCGGGCCTGGCTGCCGTCCATGCTGGGTCGACCACGAACTCCGAAGATGTTCGCGGTGCGTATCTCTCCGGTAATGGCCCTCTGGTCAAGGTTCTCCGCGAAGCTGTGGCTCGGGATGCGGCCAGCCGATCGGGCAGGCTGCGAGATGCTCGAAGACGAACAGAGGCCTTGATACAGAACGTCCACGAGTTCCTCGAAGAGTACGGCGTCAAGCAACCAGAATTGGCGCCCGACGAGGATATCGTGATCTTTGACGAGGCTCAACGGGCTTGGCACGCAAAGAAGCTTGCGGCTCGCCACTCGTCTGTCGACGCCTCAGAGCCCGAACTCATGCTCAGCATCATGTCGCGCAGGCCGGGCTGGTCTGTCGTCGTCGCGCTCATCGGCGGCGGACAGGAGATTCACTCTGGCGAAGCCGGCCTTGAGGAATGGGGCCGGGCTCTGTCCGCCACAACCCAACCATGGCGTGTGGTGGCATCGCCGGAAGCGCTTGCTGGCGGCGAGAGCGTCGCATCGCACAGTCTCTTCGAGGGGGCTCCACCGAGCCACACCGAGTTAGTCGAAGCACCTTCAATGCACCTCTCGGTCAGCGTGCGCAGCCCGCGTGCCCGATAACTGGCGGAGTGGGTCAACGCTGTCCTGGAGCTTCGACCTAAAGACGCCCGCGCGGCCCTTGCCAAGGTACACGGATTTCGCGTTGGTTTGACCCGCAGCCTCGATGCAGCGCGCGCATGTTTGCGCGATGCGTCCCGAGACGAGTTCCGCTCGGGACTCCTTGCAGGTTCAGGGAATCTCCGCCTCCGAGCCTACGGGCTCGAGATGTCTCCCGGCTTCCTGGACGCTTATCCGCTTGAGCACTGGTTCCTGGCACAAAGCGACGACATTCGTTCTTCGCATACGCTCGAGGTTGCCATGAGCGAGTTCAAGGTCCAAGGCTTGGAACTGGACTTCGTTGGGCTCTGCTGGGGTGACGACCTAACGGTCGCCGATACAGGCGGGTGGGAAATGCGCGCCTTCCGTGGAGCGAACTGGCAGAACATCAACGACTCCACGCGGCGCGGTTACCTGCTCAACAAGTATCGAGTGCTCCTGACGCGCGCAAGGGAAGGCCTGGTGATTTGGGTGCCGCCGGGCGATTCAGATGACCGTACTCGCGATCCCCAGAGGCTGGACCGAACTGCCAATCTCCTTCAGGAAGCCGGTCTGTCCTTGATCGACCCGCTTAATGACAGATCGTGACGATCCGCAGGCTCCTGCCCTGAAGCCAACCTGACCAGCTATCTTCCCGCCCGAGGGAGACCATCGCCCCCATGCTAGAATGCCCTCGCTATGAACCGGCGAATCTTTCTGATGGCCTCGACCAGCGCTGCTCTCGCGCAAACTCCGAGCCAGCGGGTCACGCTCGGGCTCATCGGAGCCGGCGGTCGCGGCCGCAGCGTTATGAGAGAGCTCAAGCGGGACCCCGACCTGAAGGTTCACGCCGTTTGCGACGTCTATGAGCCAAACCTCGAGAGAGGACTCTCCGAGGCCGGTCCCGGAACGAAGCTCTATCGCAACTACAAGCAATTGCTCGACGATCCCGACATCGACGCCGTGCTCATCGCGACGCCGGAGCATTGGCACCACCGCATGACGCTCGACGCCATAGCGGCGGGCAAAGACGTCTACGTCGAGAAGCCCTTGTGCCGCACTCCCGAGGAGGGCAAGGATCTCGTTGAGGCTCAAAGAAAGTCCGACCGAATCGTCCAGGTCGGCATGCAGCGGCGCAGCTACAAGCTCTACCAAGAAGCTCGAGACTTGCGGCGCGAGGGCCGCGTCGGGACGGTGCGGATGGTTCGCAGCTACTGGCTCAACTCACGCAGCGAGGCGCGCGACCGCAAGTTCGAAGGGCCAATCGATTGGGAACAGTGGCAAGGCCCGGCGCCGAAAGCCGAGAAAGACCCGCTGCGATTCTTCAACTGGAGACACATCGCGGACTACGCCGGCGGGATCGTGACCGATCAAGGCGCCCACATCTACGACGCGATCCACATGATCATGGACGCCGGCTACCCCTCCGCCGTCAACGCGTCGGCCTGCAAGGGCCACATCAAAGGCGTGGATGATCCCGAGTCGGTTGTCGTGATCGCAGAGTACCCGCAAGATTTCCTGGCGGTATTCACCATCAACTATGCGGCGATGCTCTATCCCTCCCGGTCGGATCAGCTTAACGCCTACGACGGCGACCGCGCCCGATTGGATCTTGGCCGAGAGTTTCTGCGCATTTACGATCGCGAAGATCCCGAAAAGACAGCGTTCGCCAAAGAGCAACCGGGTGGGTTCGGACAGGCCACCACCGATCACGTCATGAACTTCCTCAAGTGCGTGAGAACGCGCGAGGCCCCCACGGCGCCGATTGAAAAAGGATTTCAGGCGGCGCTCATTCTTCAGTTAGCGAACATCTCGCTACGTGAGGGACGGAAGGTAGGCTGGGACGCCGACAAGATGGAAGCGGTCTAGTTCCCAAAGGCTCGCCGATCCTTCACGCTTAATCCAACGGTCTAAAGCCCGGCTCCCCAAAGGTATTGATACGAGATGCCGATCGCGTTGAAGTCAGCGCCGATGGAGGTGTAGGCGCCCCGGCTAAAGGCGATCTTGATCGACTGACGGCGCGCTACCGGAACTGCCAGCGTCACTCCCACGCGAGAATTTGTCTGAAGATCGAGATTCTTCGTATCATCGACAGTCGTACGCCCGCCAAAGTAGAAATTGGCATTGAAGGCGACCCAAAGCCTGGGGCGGAAGGTTCGAGTGAAGTGAAACTGTGTACTTCCTATCGGGTCTTGTTTACGCAATCTGCCGCCAAAGAAATTATCGTTGTCGGTAAACATCCAGGCGCCGCCGAAGTATTCGACAGTCCACTTGCCGAACCGATGAGTGACGCCGATCTCCGGCTTAAACGACCAGCGATTGGACCCAATGTTGATCAGTTTCGCGGGATCGTACTGACCCGCGGGAATAACCACGTTGAGGCTGGCTCCGATGCTGGTCCGCTGACGATGACCAGCAAACTCCTTGAGGTTCATGGCGGGCGCCCCATACAAGTTGATGCCGAAACGCAATCGCGGATCGCCAATTCCGGAGCGGTGCACCTTGGTGAACTCGCCGATGTAAATGCCCTCGACGTTGCCCAACACATAAGGAAGCCCGATCGCAATTTGGGCGGAGCGACCTGCGACGTCTAGTGTCCGGGCAAAGCCGAGCGATGACGCGTTGATCGTGGCCTTGCCGTCCTCAATCGGCGCAGAGGGATCAAAAGTGAGGTCGCCGCCTTGGAGCGTGTTGGCTAGTACAATTACGTTTACGCCGACCGGAGCCGCCGCATAAGCGCCTGGAGCAAGTTCCTGACCATGGAGTGCGACGGCGCACAACAGCAAACCAAGGAACAGCGCAGGGCTGCCCGCATGATATCGACGTCGGGGAAAGCTGCTCATGAGCGCGGACTTCAAAGTATCAGCAATCAGCCGGACGGCACGACGGCAGGTGATGTCCTAGTCATCTCGCGCCTCTCCGAGCCCATTCAGCAAGTTCCAGTTTACAAAACCGTCCTGCGGGAGACGGCCGGTTTTAGCCGAGAGCGGCTGCTCGGTACCCCATCACTGAGAGGGCTACCCGATCAAGAACTTCGTTTCCGTGTCCGCTGACGCTGCGATGACTTCGGCGGCGCGATAGCCGCCTCTCACGGCGCCTTCCATGGTGGCGGGCCAGCCGGTGTCCGTCCAGTCGCCGGTTAGGAAGACATTGGGGTATTTCGTTTCAGGCGGCGGGCGGTAGGCTTCGAGGCCGGGGACGGCTGAGTACGTAGCGCGGATCTCCTTGACTACGTGAGAGCGGAGCAGTCTTGCCTTTGCCACCTCGGGAAAGAACTCGGCTAGCTCACGCTGCGCCAAGTCGACGATCTCACCTCGGCTCATCGGCGTCAGCTCACGCGAGGCGCTGACTACCAACTGGATGTATTTGTCGCCCTTGCGGAACATCCATTGCATCGTACGGTCGAGCAACGACGCATGCGGCAGGTCGGTCACGGGACGGTCGAACCACAGGTGAATTCCCGTGATCGGCGAGTGCTCGAACTTTTCCAGCGGAAGGCTCAGGCCCGGGAGCAACTCGGCGACTCTTTCAAACGGCACGGCGCTGAGGTAGAAGTCCGCCTCGTCCGAGTCGGGGTCGATACGCTCAACCGGTGAGCGCAGATGGACTTGGACGTTCTCGCCGAGGCGCTTCTCCAGTGCGGCCGAGTAGAGGTCGGCCAGAGGCACTGCCGGGACCCCCATTTCGTAGCTGGTGCGCGAGCCCATCAGACCTTGCCAGAAAACTTGGAACGCCGGCTTGGCCGAAGCTCGCGCCGGATCTTCGTTCAGGGCGCTGACCAAGATCGGCTTCCAGAAGCGCTCGTAGCTGCGCTCGGACGTCTTCCGCTCACACAGCCAGTCGGCCATCGTGATCTCATCCAGATCCGCGCGGTATTTCTGTTTCTCTAGGGCTCGAAGCGATGCGATCAGCGCCAGCTTTTCGGCAAAGCTCAAGAAGCCGAGGCCGAGCATCGAACGCGCCAGGTGCAGCGGCTTCGGCAGCGGGTCCCGCTTCAGAACATCCACGGCTCCCCCCGGCCGAACATAATTAATACGGTCGTAGAAGCGGATCGTGTCGGCGACGCCGGCGCGGCGGTAGAAATCAAGCAGGTTGTCGCAGCAGCGCAGCAGCACGTGCTGGCAGTTGTCGATGCGTTCGCCTTCAGGCTCGGAGGGATGGAGCGGAAACGACGTCGCGCGGCCGCCGAGGAACGGTTTCGCTTCGTGCAGATCGACTTGCCAACCGAGCGAGCCGAGCGCCGCCGCCGCCGAGAGTCCCGCCAATCCGCCTCCGACGATCTTTACGCGGGGTATGGCAGAGCCCCTCCGAACAAGCGCTTGCGCATGGCGCGTAAGACGATGCGGGTTTTCTCGAAATCGCTAAGGCGCGGACGGGTGCGATAGACGTCGTAGCCGAGACTGCGGATGCGGCCGAGGATGCCGCGGTAGATGGCGATCATCGCCCACAGCGCCGGCTGGCTCGGCTCTTTGATCATACCGAGCAGAGGAGCGGCTTCTTGGTAGTAGCCCTGGGCGCGGTCCCACTCGAAGCGGATCAGCTCGCGCAAGCGCTCGCCGCCGCGGCGCTCGAGCAAGTCCTGGCGTGAAAGGCCGAAGCGGGCGAGGTCTTCTTCGGGCAAGTAGACGCGGCCCATGCCGGCGTCCTCAGGGATATCGCGCAAGATGTTGGTGAGCTGGAAGGCCACGCCGCACTTTTCGGCGAGCTCGAGGGCGCCGCGTCCGTCGAAGCCAAAGACGTGGATAGTGGTGAGGCCAACGACGGAGGCGACTTGGTAGCAGTAGCGGTAGAGATCTTGGAAGGTGCGATAGCGTTGCGGCGAGAGGTCTTTGCCGACGCCTTCGATCAAATCAAAAAAATACTCCGGAGGGATGGAGTACTTTTTTACGGTGGCGGCGAATGCAGGGAGGATCTTGTCGTCGCCCACGTCGCCGGCGAGGGCGTCTTCAAGGGCGATCTTCCAGGCTTCGAGAGCGCGACGGCGGGTTTCGACGGGCGGATGAAGCTCGTCGCTGATGTCGTCGGCGTAGCGCATGAACGCATAGATCGCGCACATTGCGTCCTTGCGCTCGCGCGGCAGCAGCATGAAGGCGTAGTAGAAGTTGCGCGCGCGTTTGCGGGCGACCCCGCGGCAGTGGGCGAAGGAGTCTTCGACGCTGACGGGGTTAGCCATATTGCGTCTTGGCCTCTGTTGCTCGGCGCGGGGTAAAGAGGCGCCGCCTCAGCGCCTGAATGAGCAGAAGCATGCGCGCCGCTTTGCCGACCTTTGGACGATGCGAGATGACATCGTAGTCTTGGCGGCGAATAAGCTCGAGCACAGTGAGGCCGCCGCGGCTAAACAGGTCGAGGTCGACGGCCAGGCGTGCGTCGACGGTATCGACCAGCGGCAAACCTTGGACAAAGAGCGCCTCGGTGCGATCGCACAGCTCGGCCATCATCGGCCGGAATTCTTCGCGGCAACGGCCCGAGGCAAGATCTTCGGCGAGCGCTTCGGTTGAGTAGCCGTGACGGAGCATCACATCTTGCGGCAGGTAGACACGACCTTTCTTCCAGTCGCGGCGCACGTCCTGCCAGAAGTTCGCTAGTTGCAGCGCCGTGCACGTTGCGTCCGAAAGCCGACGGCGCTCCTCGTCGGAAAAGCCACACAGATCGAGCACGAGGCGTCCGACCGGATTCGCCGAGTAGGCGCAGTAGTCGATCAGTTCTTCCCACGTGGCGAAGCGAGTCTTGGTTTGGTCTTGAACGAAGGCCCGGATTAGGTCGGCAAACGGCTTTTCTTCGAGACTGTGGCGGGCGATGCTGGTTCGCAAAGCTACGAAGACGGGATGTCCGGCGCCGTCGCCCGCAAAGGTCTTTTCTAGGTTCTCGCGCCACCAGGCGAGCAGCTCAATGCTGCGGGCGCGGTCGCCGATTTCGTCGCCTAGGTCATCGGCCCAGCGGCAGAACGAGTAGACGTTGTAGAAGTCCTGATGCAACCGACGAGGCAACAAGAAGCTGACAACCTGGAAGTTCTCGTAGTGGGCGCGAGCGAGCGCGCGGGTGTAGGCGAGCGAATCCTCAAGCGTCCAAGGGGCGAACTCGGTTCCGAAGCGATCGAGAAACTCAACGGGATAGAGCGCGCCGCTCATGCTCGCACTCGGCCCCCTCGCGGCGCGGCGGAGGCGGGCTACGCCTCCCCTTCGGCGTGCGGCAGGATGGCGGTCTTGAGATGGCCGTTGTGGCTCATCATGTGGCGGAAAACGTCGAGGATACTTCTTAGCGGCGCATCGTTGATGACGAACTCGGACGCCTTGATCTTGCCGGCGGAGATGATGTCGAGCGCCTTGCGAATCAGCCTAGGCGTATGGTGGAAGCTGGCCTTGAGCGTTAGCTCCGAGTAATGGATGCGCGAAGTGTCGAGGCAAATCGAGGTGTCTTTGGGGCAACCGCCAAAGAAATTCACCACGCCGCCTTGACGCACCATCTGCGCCGCGCCGCGCCAAGCATGCGGCGAGCCGACGGCTTCGATCACGATGTCGGAACCGCGGCCGCCTTCGGTAGCCGCGCGTACCTCCTCGACCGGCTCTTCACCCGGACGGGCCGTAATCAGCTCCTGAGCTCCGGCTTCAGCGGCACGCTTAAGTTGAGTGGGGCGGCGACCGACGGCAATCACGCGGGCGCCCGCGAGCGTCGCCAACCGCACGAACATCAGCCCGATCGGGCCGAGACCGATTACTGTGACGGTGTCGCCGGGGCGAACATCAGTGTCTTCGAGCCCGTGCAGCACACAGGCTAAAGGCTCGACCATGGCCGCCTCGCGGTAGCCGATGCTTTCGGGGATGACGTGAGTGTTCTTCTCGACGATTCGGTCGGGGATACGCACGTACTCCGCGTAGGCGCCATTATTGAACAGCAAATCCTCGCAGAGATTCTCGCGGTCACGGCGGCAGAAGTAACACTCGCCGCAAGGCGCCGAGTTCGCCGAGACGACGCGATCGCCAAGCACAAAGCCCTTGACCTCGGCCCCGACGGCGACAACCTTGCCTGCTAGCTCGTGGCCGAGCACCGCCGGCGGGGTGATCATCTTGGCGTGGTGACCGCGCCGAAAGACCTTGAGGTCAGTGCCGCAGGTGAGCGCAACGCGGACCTCAACGAGCAGATCGCGCGAGCCGATCTTAGGCACGGGGGCTTGCTCTACACGCAGTTCCTCCTTGCCATAGAGAACCGCGGCCGTCATCGTGTCTTTCACGTACTACTCTACCTTAACCCGGCGGGCCTAACTCTGCGGGCTCACGATCAGCTTTAGCGACCCTTGGTCGGGCCGCCGCGCCAACGACATCCCTTGTTCTAACTCGGCGAGCGGAAGCCGGTGCGAGATCAATTCCTCCACGGGGAAGTCCTTGCTCCAGACCGTCGCGGCCGACTCCTTCTGTAAGTTTACCGAAGCGCTGTAAGATCCGAAGACCGTTCTTTCGCCCGCGCAGATGCTTGCTCCGTCGAGGGTGAAAGTTTCTTTGTTCGAAGTTTGTGCGAACAGCATGATACGCGCACCGGGACGAGAGACCGCTACGGCCTGCTCGACGATGCCCGGGGCGGATGCGGCCACGATGACTACATCGACGCCGCGGCCTTCGCTGCGTAGGCGCAGCTCGCTCTCCAGATCAACGGCTTCGGGGTCCCAAGCTTCCGCAGCGCCCAGTCGGCGGGATTTTTCGAGACGCGAGGTGATGCGGTCGGTCGTCAAGACCCGTTCTAGCCCTTGACGATGAAGCAGCATCGTGAACAGCAGTCCGATCGGACCCTGGCCCATCACCAGTACGGACTGATCGGCGGCGACTGCGCATTTCGCCAACGCCTTTTGACAAGTGTTGACCGGCTCGACGAAGCTCGCTCGCTCGAAGCTTACCCCTTCGGGAATCTTTTCGACGCCGCGACGAACGATCCAGTCCATCACGCGAACGTATTGCGCGAAACCGCCGCCTGCCGGCTCAAATCCCGCCGTCACGCCGACCTTCTTGTAGGTCGCGCATTGGGCGTGGTCGCCGTGGCGGCAATAGAAGCACTCCATGCAAGGAATGTGGTGAAAAAGGCAGACGCGATCGCCGAGTTCGAAACCCTCTACGCCTTCGCCTTTCTCAACGACGACTCCGGCCGTCTCATGTCCGTAGATACGAGGCGGGGCCAGCAAATCGTACTCGATTTTCTTGAGGTCGGTATGGCAAATGCCGCAGGCCTCAACGCGCACCAGCAGCTCGCCGGAGGCGAGAGTCGGCACGGGCACATGCTCGAAGCACACGGCGCCGCTGCCTCGATACACCGAAGCGCCCATCGATTCCTGCAATGCGCTTGTTGCGCTCAATCGTTCTCCAGCGGGAACCGAGCCGAGGCGAAAAAGCTCGCCAATTGCTCCGAAGCCCGTGTGCTGTCACGCGCCAACCGTCTCAGCTCGCGCCAACGTAGCGGGCTCGCTCCGGCTTGAATAAGAATCTTCCAGCCAGAGAAGGTTCCGTCCGCCCGCCGGCAGCGGTTAAAGTCCATCTCAAAGTTCGTCCCAGCCGCGTCGCTGATCGCACGAACACAGAAGAAAGGCACTCCGCGACGCTCGGCCTCGGCGGCGACCGCTGCGGCTTCCATGTCAACCGCCGCAGCTCCCGTTGCGTACAACTCAGCTTTCTCGCTGGCAGCCGATATTACGCGGTCGGCCGTGACGAGCCGTCCTCTTCGCACCGATTCCGCCGGAACGTCCGGCAAGTTAACAGGATACTCCACCGGGGGGTAGAGCCGCGCTACGGTGTCCGCCGTAAAAACGTCTCCGACAGACAACTCAGGATCGAGGCCGCCAGCCCAACCGGTCGAGACGACGGCGGCCGCCTGGAACCGCCCCAACGCGACCCTGACCGCCTCCGCGGCGTTGTCGCAACCCGCTCCGTGGGCGACCAGCAGAGCCCGGCGATCGCCGAGGCGCCCCCAGGCGCTCCAGCGCAGGCCGATTCGTGCCGGCTCGAGGCCGGTGAAGCCGCTGAACTCGCGCCGGTCGGCGGCGACTAACAGTATTGGTTCGTCTGAAACCACGCAACTGCTCGCCTCAGAGCCTTTTCTGGATCGCTCGGATCGTAGCCGAGTTCGCGGCGCGCCTTGTCGGAGCGCACCCACATTCTCTTCGCCGCCATACGCACGGCGTCAAGCGGCGCACGCGGCTCACGGCCGCTCAGATTCGCCCAGGCGGTGCTCAACGCCCCGTAGGCCCAGGCGGCGGCGTAGGGCAGGCGGACACTGGGGGGCGTACGCCCGGCGATGCTGCCTAGAGTTTCTAGGATCTCGCGCAAGGTCAGGTTGCGAGCGCCTAGGATGTAGCGCTCGCCGCTCACCCCTCGCTCCGCGGCCAACAGATGCCCTTCCGCCACCTCGGCGGCATCGACGAGATTCAAGCCGGTATCGAGATAAGCCGGCATCGCGCCGCGTAGGAAGTCGACGATAATCTTGCCGGTTGGCGTCGGTCGCCAATCGGCTTCGCCCACGGGCGCGGTCGGATTGACGATAACGACATGGAGCCCGCGCCGCGCGAAGGCCAAGGCCTCTTGTTCCGCCAAGAATTTCGTTCTTTTGTAGGGGCCGACCATGTCCGCCAGAGAAACGGGCGTGTTTTCGTCGCCTGGTAACCCGTTGGCCGGCAGGCCGATTGTACCGACCGTGCTGGTGTAGACGACGCGCTTGGCGCCGGCCTCAGCGGCGGCGGCTAGGATGTTGCGCGTCCCCTCGACGTTAGAGCGCTCGAGCTCGCGCGGGTCGCGGGCCCAAAGGCGGTAGTCGGCGGCGACGTGGTACAGCCCGTCGCAGCCCCGACAGGCGCGGTCGAGCGAAGAGCGATCCGTCAGGTCTCCCTCGACGATCTCGGCGGATATTCCTTCCAGGCGGCGGCGGTCGCTTGCCGGGCGCACGAGTAGACGCAGATCCGCACCGCGTGTCGTCAATAAGCGGGCGAGGTGTCCGCCGAGGAAGCCTGTTGCGCCGGTGACGAGAAGCATTGGAATCGTGAGCCGTGAACGATGATCCGAAGAAGAGCTTCGTCGGGGATATTCTCGGTACCCCGGCGGCCCTTCCTGCGGTCGAAGCTCAATTATCGGCCATTGTCGAGGACGAGTTAGAGCCGCCCGCAAGACGAGTTGCTAACCTCGGAGGGTCCCGGCTTCGCCATGCGCAACCTCAAGCTCACGCTCTGCTACGACGGCTCGGGCTACGCCGGTTGGCAAGTCCAACCGGATCAAACAACGATTCAAGGTTTGATCGAGAGGGCGCTTGCTGAAGTCGAAAAGCGCCCCATGAAGATTCACGGCTCGGGCCGCACCGACGCCGGCGTTCACGCGCTCGGGCAGGTCGCTTCGTTTTCTCTCAAAAACGCCATCCCGCTCGAAAACCTCAGGCGCGCGCTCAATCATCGCTTGCCCCCTGCTGTCCGGGCGCTCTCAGTCGAGGAAGTCGCGCCCGACTTCCACGCTCGTCACTCAGCGCTGGCGAAAACGTATGAGTATCGCATCTGGCGAGGCGAGATCTGTCCGCCGTTCGAGCGTCGCTACGTCTATCACCTGCCCTACCTTCTCGACGAAGATGCGATGATCGCCGCCGCGCCGCGATTTGAGGGCGAACGCGACTTCCGCTCCCTAGCCTCCCAAGACCGGCAACCGAAAGACTGCACCGTTCGCACTATCTTTTCGTCGCGGATTCACAGAGAAGGCGAGCGCCTGATCTACCGCGTGCGCGGCTCGGGATTCCTGTACAACATGGTGCGCAACCTCGTCGGGACATTGATCGAGGTAGGCCGCGGCAATCTCGGCCCCGACGACGTCGACGCCGTCCTCGATGCGCGGAACCGCTCAGCGGCGGGCGCTACGGCTCCGCCCCAAGGGCTCTTCTTGGTGAACGTCGAATACCCCGAAACCGCGCCGACGCTGTGATACGATCTGCGGATGCCTGACTCCGACCAGGACGGGATCCGAGCGAAAGCTTCGAAGTTCTTTCCGCCCTGGGAATCGGACGTTCTTGAAAAGCCTCCTCCCTTTGGTCTGCGCAATTGGACGGCGCTGATCGGGCCGGGCCTGCTCATGGCGGGCAGCAACATCGGCGGCGGGGAATGGCTCTTCGGTCCCATCGTCACCGCGCGCTACGGCGGCCAGCTCATGTGGCTCGCCACCCTCAGCATCGGCTTCCAGGTTTTTTACAACCTGGCGGTGATGCGCTACACCCTTTATACGGGTGAGCCGATTTTCGTCGGATTCTTTCGGACCGCACCGGGCCCGCGCTTCTGGGCTTTCTTTTATCTCTTCATCGACCTCGGCGGAATTTGGCCTTACCTGGCTTCGAATGCCGCCGTGCCTTTGGCCGCCGCATTTCTGGGCCATTTGCCGACTCCGGAAGAAGGCGATCTGGTCCGCACGCTCGGCTACGCTATTTTTCTGGCCGCCTTCGTGCCGCTGATCTTCGGCGGCAAGATCTACAACGCCGTGGAACGCGTGATGGTCACCAAGATCGTCCTCGTGCTGGGCTATCTCAGCGTGATCGGGGTCTTTCTGGTCAGCAAGGAGACATGGATCTCTATCTTTTCGGGATTCTTGAAGTTCGGCTCGATGCCCGAGGGTGAGGTGGACTGGGCGACGCTGGCCGCCTTCGCCGCGATCGCCGGCGCCGGCGGGCTTTCCAACATGAACTTCTCGAACTACTCCCGCGACAAGGGTTGGGGCATGGGACAGAAGGTCGGCGCCATACCGAGTTTTATCGGCGGAAAGAAGATCTCGCTCTCCCACGTGGGCAGGGTGTTCGAGGTTTCGCCGGAGAGCCTCAAACGCTGGCGCGGCTGGATGCGCCACATCTTTCGCGATCAAACCGCCGTCTGGGCCGTCGGCTGCGTGCTCGGCATGGCGCTGCCTTCGCTGCTTTCACTCGAGTTCATTCCCGGCGCTGAGGTCCAAGGCCAAGATGCGGCGGCCCTGACCGCGCGCGGAATTGCCGACCGGGCCGGAGAGGTCTTCTGGTTCACCACGCTCTTCTGTGGCTTCATCGTGCTGGCGCCGGGCCAGATCTCCGACATCGACGGCATCATTCGCCGCTGGACCGACGTGATCTGGACCGGCAACCGCCGCGTCCGCAAGCTCGGCGGCAACCAAGTAAAGTACGTCTACTACTCGATCATGCTGCTCTACTGCATCTGGGGCTTGATCGCTTTGCGGCTGACTCCGGACCCGCTCGTATTGGCGATCGTCACCGGCACCCTGCGCAACATAGGGCTGGGAGCGACGTCGCTGCACGCGCTCTACGTCAACCGCAAGTTGCTGCCGGAGCCGCTGCGTCCGCCGTGGTATATGCAGCTCGGACTGATCGGCTGCTTTCTGTTCTTCTTGGGAATCTCGGCGATCGCCTTCGAACAAAGGTATTCGGCATGGATGGGAAGCTGAACGCCGCCTCAGCTCTTCATCGCGTTCAAGAACTCAGTGTTGCTGCGCGTCTTGCCCATCCGATCGAGCAACAGCTCCATCGCTTCCGTGGTCGAGAGCTGCGACAGAACCTTACGCAGCACCCAAACGCGCTTGAGCGTTTCGTCGGTCAGCAATAACTCTTCCTTGCGGGTGCCGGAGCGGTGGATGTCGATCGCCGGGAAGGTGCGTTTGTCGACCAGCTTGCGGTCGAGGTGCAGCTCCATGTTGCCGGTACCTTTGAACTCCTCGAAGATGACGTCGTCCATGCGGCTGCCGGTCTCGATCAGCGCCGAGGCAATGATCGTCAACGAGCCGCCTTCCTCGATACTGCGCGCCGCCCCGAAGAAACGCTTCGGCCGCTGCAACGCATTCGAGTCGACGCCGCCGGAGAGCACCTTTCCCGAGGAGGGTACGATGGCGTTGTAGGCGCGCGCTAGGCGCGTAATCGAGTCGAGCAAGATCACGACGTCGCGCTTGTGCTCCACGAGCCGTTTCGCCTTTTCAATCACCATTTCGGCGACCTGAACGTGGCGGGTGTGGGGCTCGTCGAAGGTCGAGCTGATCACCTCGCCCTTCACCAGCCGCTGCATGTCGGTGACCTCTTCGGGCCGCTCGTCGATCAGCAGTACGATCAGCACGACCTCCGGATGATTGGTGGTAATCGAATTCGCGATCGCCTGCAGCAGCATCGTCTTGCCGGTGCGAGGCGGGGCGACCAACAAGCCTCGCTGGCCCTTGCCGATCGGCGTCAACAGATCCATTACCCGACCCGAGAGCTGTTCCTTGGTCGTCTCCAGCTTGAACATCTCCTCGGGATAGTAGGGCGTGAGATTGTCAAAGAGAATCTTTGATTTGGCAACTTCGGGCGATTCGAAGTTGATGGCCTCTACCCGCACCAACGCGAAATAGTGCTCACCGTCGCGAGGCGGACGGACTTGGCCCGAGACGCTGTCTCCGGTACGCAGACCGAAGCGGCGAACCTGCGTTGGTGAGACGTAAATGTCATCGGGTCCCGGCAGGTAGTTGTAGTCCGGCGAGCGCAAGAAGCCGTAGCTCTCGGGAAGGATCTCAAGGACGCCTTCGGCGAAGATCAACCCGTCTTTCTCAGCCTGCGCTTGCAGAATCTTGAAGATCAGCTCTTGTTTGCGCATGCCGCTCGCGCCAGGCAACTCTAGCTCGTGAGCGATCTCGGCCAGCTCCGTGATGTTCTTCTGCTTGAGGTCGGTGATGGTCATATGTGAGACGGCCGCGATACGGCCGGGGGAAACAAACGATTGGGGAGGGATCGCACAAGAACCAGCGCGATGTGGTTAGGATACCCCAGTGTGGAGGAACTCGGCAATCGGCGGCCCCCGGTTTACTCTGTGCCGCGGCTTTGCTAGGCTCGACATTTACCGCACCCCCGATTGATGTCTCCCGCTCCACGCCGCCGCAGAACCAGATCCGCCCGCGCCGCCGCTCCCAAGCCGCCGCCGCCGTTGATGGTGGGTTCGGCCGAAGGCGTTGCCGAACTGGCCGACCATCTCCGCGGACAGCCGGTTATCGCGTTCGACACCGAGTTCTTGCGGGAGAAGACATTTTTCCCTCAGCTCGGACTGCTGCAGATCGCCGATCGGGAAAAGTCCTGGCTGGTTGACCCGTTGGCGATTCCTTCCGAAGCAATGCGGCCCCTTGCCGAGGTCTTCACTTCTCCGGACGTGCTCAAGGTCGCACACGCCGCGGAACAAGACCAAGAGTGTCTCTTCCACGATTACGGCGTGCTGGCTGCGCCCCTGCTCGACACCTCGACCGCCGCGGCGCTGTGCGGTTGGGGCGACCAGGTCGGATTGACGGTGGTGCTGCGAAAGAGCGTCGGGGTCGTTCTGCCCAAGATGCACACCCGGGCGGATTGGCTCAGGCGTCCGCTCTCGGAAGCGATGATCGAGTACGCAGCGCTCGATGTAGCCTACCTAGTCGAAGCTTCCGACCGCTTGCTGGCCGAGCTTGATCGTCGCGGCCGCCGGGCCTGGGCGCTGGAACTCTCGGCGCGGCTCAGTGATCCAAGCCGCTTTGAGGCGCATGGGGAGGAGGTCGCAAAGCGCCTGGCCGCCGGCTCGCGCCTCACGCCCCGCGAGTACGCCGTTCTTAAGGAGCTCGTGAAGTGGCGCGAGCTACGGGTTCGCGCCGCCGACATTCCACGGCGTTGGATTGCCGAGGATCGTACCCTGATCCAGCTTGCCCGCGCTCAGCCGGCCGACCCGGCCGCTCTTTCCGATTTTCGCGGCCTCAACGGCAACAAGAAAGAACGTGGAGTGCGGGAGATTCTGGATTCGATCCGCTGTGGTCTCGAGGTCGTTGATGAGGAGTTGGAAGAACCGCCTCGCAAGCTTGAAGCGACCGCCGACGAAGGCCCGGCCTTGACCGCTTTCCGCTGCTTTCTCAACGCCCTGGCGCGAGATGCGGAGATTCCGCTTCGTTATCTGATAGAGAGCGACACGGCGTTGTTGCTGTTACGCCGCGAGTTCAACTGCGCGGATGAGCTCCGCGATTGCGGCTTGATCGACGAAGCCGCCTGGAAGCTGTTCGGCGATGAGATCTATGCCATCTTGAAGGGGAAGCGGGCGCTTCGTCTGAAGAACGGGCGCGCGATACGATTCGACATCGATTGAGCGCGAAAGCCGTCGGCGCTTGAAAGGAGAGACTTCAAGCGCCTGCAGGGAACCGAAGCCGCCCGGCGGCAGCCCCTTCTGTAGCTGGGCATTCCGCCTTTCGACCGGCGGATTAACCGCCGATTTATTCGTCCTCGTTGCCTTTTCCTTTGGCTGGCGTACGCGTCCGCTTGCGCTCGGCGGCGTCTTTCATCCAAGCGGGCGGACGTCCGCGACGTTTGCCGCGTCCCCTGGCCAGTCGCTCCAAAGAGATAATTGCGTCCTCAATTTGCTCACGCTCTTGACGGAGCTCGCCCAAGATCTTGTTTACGTCCATGACCTATAATCCTCCGGTGAATCGAGGCCGTTTGAGTCTCTGAAAGCCGCGCTGCAGCGGCAATAACCCGGCCCCTCGACTCGCCTAACCGTCGTCGCTTGTTCCGAAAGCAGAACAGCAGGACGCCCAGCGCAGCGCGTTATGGTGAGTTATAGCAGAGGATCGCGGGCTTAGTCAACAACTTTGTTCTGGTTTCAGAACAGAGATCGCTAATTTCGACGCCTCGACCGGTGATCGAAAGCGCAACTCGTAAACCACAGCCCTCGATGCAAGAAATACCTGTCCTGTTCCGCGCCCGCGCCGGGTTCTGAGGCTGGGATATATCGGATAAGCAACAGCCTTAATTATGACTCAAACGTTCCCAGAATCCAAGCCTTTTTGGCGTACTTGCCAATAATAAAATGGGATTCCGGCCGCGGCAAGCAAGAGCCCCGTCAAGGACTCGCGCGGCGACTCGCGCAGCGTCATCACGGTCAGCAGCGCGGCGGCGACGACGAACAGCAACGGCACCACCGGGTACCCCAAAGTGCGATATGGGCGTGCTAGATCAGGGCGTTTACGGCGCAAGACGAAGACTGTCGCCGCCGACATGCCGTAGAGGATCCAGCTCGCAAAGATCACGTACGTAAAAAGTTCTTCGTACTTTCCGGAAAGAACGAGCAGCGCCGCCCAACCGCTGAGCGCCAGCAAAGACACGTGCGGCGTGTGATAAATCGGATGTACAGCGGCAAAAGACCGAAGGAAATAGCCGTCTCGCGCCATCGCGTAGGGGACGCGCGCTCCGGTCAGAATCGAGCCGTTCAATGCAGCGAATATCGAGATCATCGCCGCGGCCGCGACGACGTCCCCGCCGGCCGTTCCGAGGAATCGCCGGGCCGCCTCGCTCGCCACTCGGTCGCTGGCAGCCACCTCCTCGGCCGACAAGACATAAAAATACGCTAGGTTCGCGGCGACATAGATGCAAGCGATCAGCAACACGCCGTAGATCAGAGCCCGCGGAATGTTCTTCTGTGGATTGCTCACCTCGCCTGACGCCATGTTGATGTTGTTCCAACCGTCGTAGGCCCACAGCGCAGCCACCAGTGCGGTGAAGAACCCGGAGACGCCGCCGCCGTGGGGTACGGTTGAGGTAAGATTCTCGGTCGAGCCGCCGCCCAGTACGGCCGCCAGAAAGACGATAGCGAGGATCACGCCGATCTTGATCACCGTCGTCCACGTCTGCACTTGCCCGCCCAGTCGAACTCCAAAGTAATTGAGCACGCCTAGGGCGAGGATCAACGTGATCGCGCAGAGCTGCCCCGGAGTGACTCCAAGCGGCGCGCCGTCCGGGCCCAGCGGCAACGGAATCGCGAACAGCATCTCGTCGAGCGTCGGAAAGAAGTTCGCAGCGTAGAGAAAGAACGCCGTAGCCAATGCGGCAATGCTTCCGCTCTTGGCGACGCAGAACTGCGTCCACCCATAGACGAAGCCCCACAACGGCCCATAGGCCTCGCGCAGGTAAACGTATTCACCGCCGGCATGAGGCAGGGCGGCGCCGAGTTCGGCATAGGTGAGTGCCCCGGCCAGCGAAAGCAGCCCGCCGATGAGGAAGACGGCCATCACGCTGAAGGGAGTGCCGGTCGCGACGATCATCGACTTCGGCACCAAGAAGATACCGCTGCCGATTACCGTCCCGACGACGATCGACATCGCCGCGGCGCCGCCTAATGACCGGGAAAGCTCTCGTGATTCGCTGCTCATGTCTTCGCTTGCTTGGGGGCGCCAAAGAAGAAGGACGACGCCCAGCCCACACAGAACGTCGTGGTCGCGCCGACCGCCACGTACCAACTCCAGGCGACCGAGGTTGCGAACGTTACGTACAGAATTGCCGCCAACCCGACCCCCATGCCGCAAAGCGCGGCGCGCTCGTCGACGCGCTTGGTAAGCGTCCCGAGGCTGAAGACGCCCAGCAGGGCGCCCAACGGCACCGAGGCGATAGCCAGCCCGGCCTCAAGCACCGAGCCCCATTCGCGCGCGGCTACGGCTATCGACATGAGAACAACGCCCCAGACGACCGTTGCCCAGCGCGCAGCGGTCAGCTTGCTCTGCTCGGAGGCGAAACGCGACCCCCAGCGGGGCAGCACCAGATCCATCATTGTGGCCGAGGCAAGCGAATTCAGCGCCGCCGAAATGTTCGACATGGCCGCCGCAAGAATGGCGGCGATCACGACGCCGGCCGCGACCGGCGGCAGCTCGTTCCAGATGAAGCTGGGGTAGAGTCGGTCAAGCGGGTCGGGCGCCGGGACGCCCAGAGTGGAATGGTAGACGTAGAGCATTACGCCGATCGTCAAGAACAACGTGAACTGAATAAAGATGATGACCCAGCTCCCAAACAAAGCCGCACGGCCCTCTCTCTCCGAGCGGGCGCTGAGCAATCGTTGCACGACGAGCTGGTCGGTGCCGTGGGTCGCCGTCGTCAGGAAGCAGCCGCCGACAAGCCCGGCCAGAAAAGTATAGGGCTTAGCGAAGAACTCCGCGTCAAGGGCGAACGAGAAGTCAAAGACGCGGAACTTCCCTTCCGCAGCCGCCACCGAGGCAACCTGCTCCCATCCTCCTGGAACGCGTTCCAGGATCATCCAGAAGCTCAGCAGAGCCCCGGAGACGTAAAGCGCCATCTGGACGACGTCGGTCCAGATGACCGCGGTCATGCCCCCATGGAAGGTATAAAACAGGGTCAGCAGCGTGATGATGAGGATCGAGACCATATCGCCGGTATCAAGCACCACCGAGACGACGAGCGAGATGGCGAAAACGCGCACTCCTTCGGCCAGCGAGCGCGTTACGAGAAACGTAGAGGCTGTCAGACGCCGCAGGCTTTCGCCGAAGCGCCGCTGAATCAGTTCGTAGGCCGTATAGATCTCCCCGCGCGAGTACGCGGGCAAAAACACGAGCGAGATCAGAACCCGGGCGAGCAGGTAGCCGAGCGCGATCTGCAGGAAGCCGAGATCGGAGCGAAAGGCTAGCGCCGGAGTCCCGATGATCGTCAGCGTCGAGGTCTCCGCCGCGACGATCGAGAGTCCTATCGCCCACCAAGGCGCCGATCGCCCCCCCAAAAAATAGTCCCGTAGGGACTTCTGAGAGCTGCCGAAACGCGCGCCAAAGACGGTAACGGTGATAAGATATAGAGCAATCAGGCAGAGATCGAGCCAGCGGTCGGACAAGGACGAGCCCCCGAAACGAGTATGGGATTGTAACACCGTGCGGGTAACGTGCGTCCTTGACAAAGGGACGATCCGCCGATGCCGGGCGTAAAGCGCTGCCTGGAGGGCGGTTGCCAATAGCGCGTGGCTTTTATATACTCGCCCCTAGCCTGGGGCGTCAAAACCCGGCGCGCTGGTGTCCATGGCCGAAGAGGATATTGCGACCTTACGCAGGAGAGGCCCAATTTGAGGTCTGGAGAGTTCTAACGATGCTGAGAAAGTTTACCCATTCCGCTTTGATCACGAGCCTGCTGCTGCTCGCAGCCGGCGCCGCCACTCCCGCGCCCCAAGAAGCGAAGGAGAAAGCGCCGAAGGACCAGGCGGAGTATGAGCTCATCAACAAAGCCTTCAAGGAGGCTGATCCGGCGAAGAAGCTCCCACTCTTGCTCGACTGGGAGAAAAAGTACCCGGAAAGCGACTACAAGATCGATCGCGTTCGATTAGTGATGGGCTCCTACCAGGGAACGAATCAGGGCGCCAAGGCGGTCGAGACGGCGAAGAGCCTTCTGAAGCTCGTTCCCGGCGACTTTGCGGCGAACTATACGATCACTTCCTTGACGCCGTTCCTGCAGCAGACCCCCACCCCAGCCGTACTCAGCGACGGCGAGACAGCTGCGAAAGCATTGGTCGGCGGCGCTATCGCCACCCAGTTCGACAAAGCGAAGAAGCCCGCCACCGTATCTGATGCCCAGTGGAACTCGGCTCGCGCGCAAACCGAAGTCTCGGCCCACCAGACGCTCGGTTGGATCTCGATGCAAAGGAAGGACAACACCGGCGCCGAGACGGAATTCATGAGGGTGCTGAAGCTCAACCCCGCCAATGCCCAGGTATCCTACTGGCTGGGTAACGTCGTGCTGGCCCAAGGCGATCCGAACAAGAACGAACTGGCGCTGTTCTCCTTTGCCCGTGCGGCGGCCCATGAGGGCGAAGGCGCTCTTTCTCCCGCCGGCCGGAAGCAGGTCGATGAATACCTCAATAAGGTCTATATGAAGTACGCGGGAACCGTCGACGATCTGCCCGCGCTCAAGGCGACAGCCAAGAACCAAGCGCTGCCGCCAGCCGATCTAGTAATCAAGTCCGGCGCAGTCCGCACCTTTGAGAAAGATCAGAAACATCGCGCCGAGAACCCCAATCTCTACAAGTACATTGACCTTCGGGAGGCCCTGAAGGGAGCGGACGGCGACGCGACTTGGGGCAAGCTCAAGGGCTTGCTGACGCCGAAAATGGCGCTCTACGTCGTCGGATCCGATTCAGCTCGCCCCAGCGTCTTGAACCTCTCCAGCGAGCCGGACGGGGCGGTCGAGGTCGTCCTCAACTTAGAGAATCGTCTGCGTGCAGCACCGGGCAAGGGACGGAAAGTCATGATCGACGGCGTTGCAACCGCGTTGACCAAATCGCCCTTCAAGCTCACCCTCAACGACGGACATACCTTCTAGCTCGCCCGCGCGAACCCAAAAACTCGAAAGGCCGCCCCGAAAACGAGGCGGCCTTTTTGCGCCTAAGTGCTGAGGCCCCGGTCGGCCGCCCTCGTGATTCGTGAAGGATGAACGGGCGAAGAAGGGCTGATGATTCCGGCCCGTCAGCCCAGCATGACGGAACCCCGTCCACAGGTGTATTGCGCGCATCAAGGCGCTTCGAATACTACACAAATCAAGCAGGGCCGGGCCGCCGCTTCGAGTGGCCTGCAGCGACGTTACGTGCGCGGCGGATGTCGACTGGGACTCGGTCTTGTACCGCTGTTCGAGCAGCTTGGAAGAAAGGCCAGCCTCCCATTTGAAGCCGGTTTGCTTCTTGGCCGCGTGCATGACACGGCGCTTCTTGAGGAATGCGGCAATTTGTGAGTCTGAGCTGCTACGTCGCAGCCGCCAGCTAGCTCCGCCCCCTTTTTCGCCGTTTGCCGAGGGTGAGCGTCGGTGAAGATACCTAAAGGAGGAGCAGAGCGGGATGGAGGCGGGAGAAGAGGGACTGCCCCTCCCTCCCGCTCAACGCGCGGTGACCAGCCGATGACCGGCGACCGCCTACGGGCGCTTTACCGTCGCGCCGCTCTTGTTCAGGACCAACGTCTCATCAGCCGTGATCGTGATCTCTTCCTCGCGCGCGGCTTCGCCGTCGACGGGAACTATCTTCAGCTTGTATTTTCCGGGAACCAGCAACAACGTCCGCGCCGAGCTCCCGGCCTCGAGGGTATTGGCGTAGTACTTGCCGTTGAGGTAGATGGCTCCGTTGCCGAAGCCCTGGGTTACCAACTCGCCGAAGGGGCCGTCGGTCTCGACAGTTCCCGGTTGCATACTCCTGCGGATCACCGTGTACTTGCCGGCGGTAATGCTGACCTTAGCTGCAATCGTCTTGTAACGCGGGTCGACGATCTCGACGTTGTAGTTGCCAGCCTTCAGTTTGATCGCCCGTTCCTTGAAAGCGAACATCGCGGCCGTGCCTTGGTACTTGCCGTCGACAAAGATGCCGGCAACGCTAGGATCTATGCGCGTGCGCAAGTAGCCGACTTCATCGGCCGCCGACGCGTTGGCGGTGAAGAGCACCGCAGCGACAGCGGCGACGCAGAGACAGTAAAGAAAGCTGTGTTTCATTGTTTAGACGCTCCTTTGCGTAAAGATAGCATAAATGATGGAATCCGCGAGAGGGCGGCGACGCACAGTGCAATCGTCGCTTGCCCAAGGGTCGTGATCGAGGTAAGCGGATAGCGTTATCACTTCTGGCTACGCCGTGGCGCTCCCTTTAGTACCTATGCAAGTATCCTATCTTCGGGCGCATTCAATAGTTGATATGAGAGGAAACTCCGACATAGGATCGTACTTGCTCGAATCCCGACGCAGGATACTGGCCCTTGTCCAGGAGGTTAGAGCGCACGGCGGTGACCCCACTCAAGTAGCGGCCCGTTTCTCCAATAGGCCGGGCATCGTCAACGAGGTAGCGTATACGCGGGAGTATGCCTCCGATATTTAGCCGGATGCCGCTCCTCCAAGCGCACTTGGCGGCTCGTATTGTGCTTCATGCGGCCGATCGAAAGAGCCAACCAAGCGACAGAAGTCCTATAGCGGCGATCCAGCTACCGGCGACGCGCACCGCGATGCGGGTCCAATCTTGAGGGAGCGAGACCACGAAGGCCGCTACGAGGCTCAGTAAGACAAAGGCCACAGCCGCGATGCCAAGCAGCCCTGACGCGCCGAGGTTCGCCGCGGCCATCGCTGAGCCGTTCAGGAATCCGTGCAGCAGACCCATCGCACCTGCCAGCACTTGGACGACGTTTAGCGACAGTTCCCTGTCAGCCGCCACGAGGACTCCCAAAACGATATAAGAGAGCGTTGAGACAACTGGCAGGATGATCTCCTGGGATTGCATCAAGCCCAGTAGTCCTCCAACGCACCAAGCTGCCGGAAGTATGAACAGAACTGAGCGTCCGTATTCTTTTCCCCTGAGGCCGCCCAGGATACCCAGCGCCAACACGACTAGCAGGTCCTCCGGAGACAACAGTAGGTGGGTGGCGCCGTCATAGACCGGTCCGAAACCGGTATTTACCAGATGGGCGTAGGCGGATGACGGAGTCGCCGCCAGCGCTGCCGCGGCAATTACCAACTTCGGTGTTACTCGTGGAAGCATCATTTCCGTGTCCTAGCCGACGGCTCGCACAAGAAACAGAACTCCTGCAAGACTAACGGCGGCGCCTCCCGCTCGGAGCACCACCCGACCGGCGGACCACCTGTGAATCAATCCGATGGTGATGCCCAAAGCATGCAGAGTCCCCGTCGCCGTCACGAATCCGATGCTGTAATACACGCCGCTGCTTCCCGCCGGAAGCTCCGTGCCGTGGGCATGCCCATGGAAGATAGCAAAGACGCTGACTATCACGACGGCGATCCACAGCGGCGGCTTCACCTCGCCCAGGACCAGGATCCCGAGCACGACCGCCGAGATCGCTATGCCGAATTCGACCCCCGGCAGCGCAAGGCCCATCAAGCCAAGCATGCCGCCAAAGGCCATCACCACGGGAAACGTGACCGGGAGCACCCAGATTGCAGGCTGCCCCAATTGCGCCCCCCAGATCCCGACCGCCACCATGGCAAGCACGTGGTCCCAACCGGCCATAGGGTGAGTCAACCCACTCCAGAGGCCGCTGGCCTCTCCGCCTTGGACATGCGCCGCCGCCGTTGCCGGAGCGAGCAAGAAGAACGCCAGCACAGGGCTCAGGCCACGCTCCGCAACTTGAACGAACCGCCTCTTCTCAACTCGCGCTTTCATGGCGTGGCTCCAAGTAGCATTACGGTTCCGGGGCTCCCTCATCTAGTTCGCTACGTGAATTGACGGTAAAGTCCTAGCTCCTGTGTTTCAATTGCGCCCATCAACTGTCACAGGCGGTCGAACGCCTCGCGATGCGCCAGCTCGGCTCTAGATACTTCCACTTCCATTCCCGCCTGCGTTTCGGTGATCCCTGTCGAGCCAGGCGTAACCGTCGCCTCTAGGTGTCGCCGGAAGGCGAACAGAGAAACGAATGCATTATGGCGCTAGCGGGGTCTCTATCGAAGAAGCCGTCAATGCTCCACCCCGTATCTTGGATGAGGCTCTCCATGAAGAGTCTTCCATAGTACGCGTTTTCGAGAGGAGATCCTTTGACTCTATCTTCGAAACCATCCAGGTCGTCGTCGATGAACGCGGAAAAAAACAACTTGCCCTTCGGGCGAATGTGCCTTCTCAGCAGGCGCAGCATGGCGAGAGAATCGTGCGGCGCCAGGTGCGTAAATACCGAAAACGCAAATATTAGATCGAACGCCCCGGCGTCGGGCAAAGTAGCAAAGCTCGACAGGCTAACGCCTCCGGGGTTGAATTTTTCGTTGTGTGCATTCCAGTAAATGAACTTGAACCTGTCGTCCAGAGCGGCGACGTTATCCCTCAAGAAGTCAACAATTGGCTTCTCGACCTCAAGCCCGGCATAAGATTGTATTGGTATTCGCCGGTTGATGATGGTCATCGTGAACCGAACGCCGCAGCCGACGTCCAGTATCTGAGTGTTGGCCAGAGTCTCCAGGCCACAACGGTTTTGTACGAGATTCAATAGGAGCTGACCCGTCTGCTCGAAGCCTGCAGCGGCCACACTCGGCGCGTTCCGATGCAGGTGGTCCGGCACATCCAAGTGGGTTAGGCGGGTCACACTGAAATCAGTTCCTCGTTCGACGACGCATCGAACGGGACGTAAGCCAATGTCGGGCGCTTCCGGACCAAGCCCGGCGCCGCTCGACCGCTCCGGCTACCGACGGTCGCGTTCTTTTAGGCGGGCGGCGCGACCGCGCAGCTTGCGCAGATAGTAGAGCTTGGCGCGCCTGACCTTGGCGCTGCGGACTTTTTCGATCTGCGCCACCACAGGGGAGTGCAGCGGGAAGATGCGTTCGACGCCGTGGCTGAAGCTGATCTTGCGAACGGTGATCGTCTCGCGGACGCCGCTGTTGTTGCGGGCGATGAGCACGCCTTCAAAAACCTGCAGGCGCTCTTTTTCGCCCTCACGAATGCGGACGTGGACTTTGACCGTGTCACCCGGTTCCAAATCCGGAATGCCCTCGCGCTTGTGCGTCTGATCGATCTTTTCAAGAATTGCGTTCTGCATAGTCTTCCCTCTCGGCCAACAATCTCTTGTCTTCTTCGCTAAGCTCGGCCCGTTCCAACAGATCGGGCCGGTTGCGCAACGTTTTCTCAAGCGCCGTCTTGCGGCGCCAGCGGCGGATCTTTTCGTGATCCCCGCTCAATAAAATCTCCGGCGTCTTCCAGCCGCGAAACTCGGCTGGACGCGTATAGTGCGGACAGTCCAGCACTCCGAGGCGACCCTGAGCTGACGGCTCGAACGATTCGCGACGGCTCGACGCCTCATTTCCCAACACGCCCGGCAGCAGCCTTGCAACCGCGTCAACGACGATCCCGGCGGCCCATTCGCCCCCCGAGAGCACGAAGTCGCCGATCGAAAGCTCTTCGTCCGCCAGCCGCTCGGCCACCCGCTCGTCGACTCCTTCATAGCGTCCGCAGACGAGAACGACCTCGCCGTATTCGCTCAGCCGTGCCGCGGACGCTTGGTTAAACAACCGCCCTTGCGCGGAGAGCAACACGACACGTCGCCGCTCGGCCTGCGAACCCTCGGCAAGATCTTCGAGCGCCCGGCAGATCGGCTCGACCTTCAGTACCATCCCCTCTTCGCCGCCGAACGGCCGGTCGTCGACCGTACGATGGCGATCCGAGGTCCAGTCCCTCAGGTCGTGCGTCTCAATGTCAATCCGTCCTGTCTGGCGCGCCCGTGCGACCACGCCGTGGCTGAACGGTCCGTCGAAAAACGACGGAAAAATCGTGAGGATGCGAAACTTCATCTCGCCCCCTCAGGTGTTCAGATTCTCGAGCCCCTCGGGCAACCGTACTCGAATCACTCCGGCTTCAGCGTCGACCGCGACGCATAGCTCAGGAAGGAACGGTATCAGCGTTTCCTTCGGGCCGTCATGGACTTCGAGCACTGGCGGACCGCCCGCTTCGAGAATTCCTTGCACTTTTCCAATCACTCGCTCGCTGTCGGCGTCTCGCACTTCACTGCCGATCAACTGCGCGAAATAATACTCTCCTTCGGGCGCGGGGCCGAGATCCTCAAACGGGATCCGAATCTCGCTGCCTCGCAACAATTCAGCGTCTGAGATCGACTCGACGCCCTCAAACTTCAAGATCAACCGTCCCTGGTGGCGCCAGGATTTCTCTACGGTCGCCTTCTTCTCTACTCCCGCCGGATTGACCAGCGTAAGTTCCTTGCCGGCGGCGAAACGCTCGAAGTCGTCGCAAAGATCATCCGCAACCGCTTCTCCTTTGTTGCCGCGCGGCCGCACGATGCGGGCCAGCACGACGTACTCAGGGAGCTTTCTCCCGCTCAAGGCTCGAGTATCTCAAGCTGCAGGCGGCGGTCCATCTTGGCGCCGGCCACGCCGAGCAGCGTCCGAATCGATTTTGCGGTACGACCCTTTCTTCCGATCACCTTTCCCAAATCTGAATCGTCTACGCTGAGCTCGATGGTTTGCGTCCTGCCGGCTTCGATCGAGCTCACCTCAACCTCGTCGGGCTTCTCGACCAAGGCCTTCGCGATCAGCTCGACCAACTCGACGACCGATTCCTTCGATGCTGCCGCTCTAGATTCGCCTGCCATATCCGCCTCTCACCCCGGCCTGCCGCTAGGGTGCGGAGCTTACTCCGAAGCCTTTTCTTCTTTCTTTGGCTCCTCGACTGCGGCTTCGGCCTTGGGAGCCGCTTCAGCCTCGGGCGCCGCTTCAGCCTTGGGAGCCGCTTCAGCCTCGGGCGCGGCTTCGGCCTTGGGCGCTTCAGCGGCGGGCTCTTCGCTCGTCGCCTCTTCACCTGAGGCGGCCTCGGCGCCGCCTGCTTCAGCCTTCTCCGCCTCGGCCTTCTCTGCCTCCGCCTTATCGGCTTCGGCCTTGGCCTCGGCAGCGGCCGCCTCCGCCTTGTCGGCTTCGACCTTGGCCGCAGCCGCCGCTACAGCCGAGGGGCGCTGCTCCTCTGGCACGTCGACGGGCACATAGGAGGCGCGAGACTCCGGCCCTGTGGCGCCGTGTTCGTCAAAGCGCTTGATGAGCCGTTTCACCGTATCTGACGGCTGGGCGCCGACGCCGAGCCAGTGCTCGATGCGCTCGCGCTTGAGCGAGAGCTCGATGGGGTCGAGACGCGGGTTGTAGAAACCGACGATCTCAATCGACCTGCTGTCGCGCGGGCGCCGTTTATCCGTCACGACGACGCGGTAGCTCGGCCTCTTTTTGGCGCCGGTCCGCGCTAATCTGATCGCAACCATAGGACTATCCGATCCTCCGAAAAGACATTCATTTCCAGGGGGCGATTAACGCCCCAACAAACCTTCGATATTGATGCCGCCGGGAGCGCCCCCGCTCGGCCGGGCTCCGCGATTGCGGCGGCCGCCCTTGAGCTTTCTCTTCTTTTTCTTGCCGCCGACCCTGCTGCCTGGGGCGGCCATGCCGCCGCCGGCGGTCAGAGAGCGCATCATCTGGCGCGCTTGGCGGTACTGCTTCAGCAGTTGGTTGACCTCTTGCACCGAGGCCCCGCACCCGCCGGCAATCCGGCGACGCCGGCTGCCGTTGAGAATCTGGTCGTTGCGGCGTTCTTTCACGGTCATCGAATCGATGATCGCCTCCACCCGCACCATTTCCTTGGGGTCGACGTCGATCTCTTGCAGTTGCTTGAAGGGACCGACGCTGGGCAGCATCTTGAGCAGCGAATCGAACGAGCCGATCTTCTTGAGCTGCCGCATCTGATTGCGGAAGTCCTCAAGCGTGAACTCGTTCGAGAGCATCTTCTGCTGCATCTCGAGCGCTTCGTCTTTGTCGATCGCCCCCTCGACTTTTTCGATGAGCGAGAGAACGTCGCCCATGCCGAGGATGCGCGAGACAATGCGCTCGGGGTAGAACAGCTCAAGCGCGTCGGACTTCTCGCCGACGCCGACGAACTTCAGCGGACGGCCCGTAACCTGGCGAATCGACAGCGCCGCGCCGCCGCGGGCGTCGCCGTCCATCTTGGTGAGCACGACGCCGGTCACGCCGAGACGCTTGTTGAACTCGTCGGCGGACTTGACGGCGTCTTGCCCGGTCATCGCATCGGCGACGAACAGGATCTCGGCCGGGCCAAACTCGCTCTTGAGCTCTTCGAGCTCGACCATCAATTCGTCGTCGATGTGCAGCCGTCCGGCGGTGTCAATCAGGACGACGTCGCGCCCGGACTCGATCGCCTCGCGCCGAGCGCCTTTGGCCAGCTCAAGCGGGCGCTGCTCGCCTTCGGGGCCGACGTAGCACGGGATATTGACCTGATCGGCGACGACCCGGAGCTGCTCGCGAGCAGCCGGACGATAGACGTCGACGGAGACCACGAGCGGACTGTGTCCGTTCTTCGAGAGCCACAGCGCGATCTTGCCGGTGGATGTGGTCTTGCCCGATCCCTGCAAGCCGACGACCATGAAGACCGAGGGCGGCTTCGAGCTGTAGTTGAGCTTCGATTCGGTCGACCCGAGGATCTTGACCAGCTCGTCCTTGACGATCTTGACGACCTGCTCGTGGGGGGAGAGCGCGGTCAGTACGTCTTGGCCGAGAGCCTGTTCCCTAACGCTTTCAATGAACTGCTTGACGACTTTGAAGTTGACGTCGGCTTCGAGCAGGGCGAGACGGATCGCCTTGAGAGCATCTTGTATGTTGCTCTCGCTAATCTTGCCCTGGCCGCGCAGATCTTTGAAGACGCGCTGCAGCTTATCTGAGAGATTCTCGAACATCGCAAAACAGCCGTGCGGACCCCCTCGGTGCGGAGGGACCGACAGCCATGACCCGGATCGTTCTGTGCCTCGGGGTACGCGAGAGGGCGCAAACCCCTCTCGACCTTTACCTTATTGTAGATGGGGGCCGCCAAGGCCGTCAACGGCGTTCCGAGGGAGTGTCGATGGGAGGCCGAGCCCGCCTAGCTTCCCAGCGAGCCCCGGAGGGGCGCAATAGCCGTGGCCCAGGGACGCAAGCCCCGGGACCCGAGAGCCAAGACCCCGAATTTCAGGAGCCCCGCAGGGGCGGCATTTCGTGGCGGGAGTCGGGGACGAACCCGAACGCCAATCGACGCGTCTACCTAGCACTGGCGAAGGCGCTTCCGGACGGCGCCTTCCGCCGGCAAGCCGTTGGGTTCAAGGCAGCTTGTGCGAGGACTGGAGGAGAGCGAAGGGATTTCGCTGGAGTTGCGAGGTCCCGGCGGACCACTGCGAAGGCCCCTCGCTGCCGTCGCCGCAGCAGATCGCCGGGCATCGTTACCGAGGCTTTCCCGGTCTCCCATCAGCAGGATAGCCTCCGGGACGGCGGCTGTAAATCGTTGCAGTATAAGGGTTTTCGCTAGTTAAGTGACTGGCACCAAACGCCAGGCACCAAACGCCATCAGCCGCAGCTGCGGCTGATGGAGGCTCCGTGCCTGTCACCGATCATTCCGCAAGAAAACTGGAGAATTCGGGTCAGAGCTGGTCAGACCCGCTTTCTCTTCAGGGAGAGATGAGATGCCTTGCGCCTATGTCGCATCTTGCGATAGAGTGCGGGCACAGCACGTTGCTTGCGGGTAGCCAACGCCAATCCAGCGGAATCGACCGGGTCGAGAGTTCGACCGGCGTCAAACGGCCTTTCCCCTTCACGGCTGGAGTGGTTCGAGAAAGGGATCGATAGTATCCGGGGCAGGTCCACGACAATATGAGGAATCTTTGAAAGGATCTGTACAGCGCTGGACGAACGAATCTGTTCTGAAGTTTGCAGCGGGTCGTGAGCCGGTTGAGGCGATAGTGCAAGCCGCACGGGAAGTTGCCCTCAAGGCGATGGACAATGGCTGGCTGGGCCCTCCTTTCGATCCCATAAGGCTTGCTGAGATGCACGGCATTAGTGTCTCGCCGCGTGCGGACATCCCAGACGCACGCACCGTTCCGGTAGGTCCCAGCCGTTTCGTTATAGAATACAACCCAACACGACCAGCGGCCCGCTTGCGCTATTCGATCGCCCACGAGATCGCCCACACGCTGTTCCCTGATTGCGGAACCCGAATCCGCAATCGAGGCGGATCTCATACCGGGCTCGGCGACGAGTGGCAGCTCGAAACCCTTTGCAACATCGCTGCGGCCGAGCTTCTCATGCCCTTGGGCAGTATGAGCACGGATGAAGTCGACCTCCTGGACATCAACAAGGTTTCAGGTGCCCGTAAGCGCTACGAAGTTTCGACAGAGGCCGTGCTAATACGCCTCGCCCACCTTTCGAGCGAACCATGCGCCGTCTTCGTCGCATCTCGGCGGTCTCGCTCTTCCGATGATGCCAGCTACTCATTGGACTACGTCATATCAAGCCGAACTTGGAAGTACTCGATAGCTAGAGGGACAAGGCTACCCGACAAGTCTCCCGTTGCTGAGTGTACAGCTATTGGATTTACGGCCAAAGGAAGAACTGCATTTCCGGGCATTCCTGAGCGATTGCGGACGGAGTGCATTGGAATACCACCGCACCCTGGAAACGTTTTCCCGAGAGTCGCGGGGTTTCTTTCAAGCCGTAATTCGTCCGATTCGTCGGCAGCCGTCACATACTTGCACGGGAACGTTCTCGACCCTCGTGGTGCGGGACGCAAGATCATTACTCATGTCGTAAGCGACGCCACTGCAAACTGGGGGGGCGGCGGTGTTGCCGTGGCAATCAAGAGAAACTGGCCCAGAGCGCAGAAGGAATTCAGAGCCTGGGCGAGCAGTCGACACCACCTGAAACTTGGTGAAGTGCATTTTTGCGAAGTTGACCCAGGAATAGAAGTAGCGAGCATGGTCTGCCAGCGCGGGTATGGAGATTCTGCCACACCACGTATCCGATATGCAGCCTTAGAGTCGGCGCTCGAAACACTGGCCGTCAGGGCGAAAGGCAGCAAAGCATCAATTCATATGCCCAGAATTGGCTGCGGGCAGGCTGGGGGTTCGTGGATGCTCGTTCAGGAACTTGTCTCCTCCTCACTGCTTGCAGCGAATCTGCCAGTGACAGTCTACGACCTCCCAGGGCCGGCGAAACCTAAGACTCCGGTTCAACTATCCCTGGCTGTGTCCTAGAGAGGGCTCCGTCGACAATGGCCCGAGTAATTGTTCTCCTCTCAGGCCCGATCGCCGCTGGGAAGACGACGCTTTGTGAAGAGCTTGTAGACCGCTTCGGGTTTTATGTTTGCAAGACGCGGGAGCTAATTCACACACAGCTCAAAGATGTTCCCGCAGAGCGTGGCGCGCTACAAAAGGCCGGGGAGAAGTTAGACAAGAAGAACAAGGGGCATGGGTAGCGGAGGCGCTCGGTCGAACAGTACAGGACTTGAGCCGTGACCAAAACATAGTTGTTGACTCGGTTCGGATCAAAAACCAAGTCGCGGGCGTACGGAGGGCATTTGGCCCGCAAGTGATTCATATTCACCTGACGGCACCACTGGCCCTATTAGAAAAGCGCTACGAAGCTCGGCGTCGCAAAGCCCACCTCACAGAGCTTCCTTCATACGCTGAGGCACGGAAAGATTCGACCGAACAGCACGTTGAAAATCTCGCCGCTTCTGCAGACGTCGTAATCGACACTGGGCGCTGTAAAGACGCTGATATTACAGTCCGCGTCGCGAGCCGCTTGGGCTTGTATGGGCGTCGCGTTCAACCTTTGGTCGATGTCTTGATCGGTGGAGAATACGGCAGCGAGGGGAAAGGTCACATCGCCTCATTTCTATCGTCGGAGTACGATTTCCTTTTGAGGGTCGGCGGACCAAACGCAGGTCATCAGGTGTACGAGGATCCCAGGCCCTACACACACCACCAGCTACCTTCTGGTGCACGTCGTTCAGAAGCGCATCTGATTATTGGGCCGGGAGCAGTCCTAGACGCTAGCAAGCTGCTCACGGAAATCTCTGAGTGCGGGATATCCGTGAGCCGCCTGTCAATTGATCCATGCGCGATGTTGATTGAAGAGGAGGACATTGAGTTCGAAGAAAGCACTTTGAGGCGTGGGATTGGAAGTACAGCCCAGGGTGTTGGTAGCGCTACCAGTCGCAAAATCCTGCGAACCGCTGCGACCCCCAAGGTCAGGCTTGCGAAGGATTCTCCTGATCTTAGACCGTACTTAAGAGAGACGCTGAGCGTGCTTGACGACGCGTTCTCCTCCGGGAAGCACGTATTTGTGGAAGGAACTCAAGGCACAGGACTGAGCCTTCACCATGGCGACTACCCATATGTGACATCGCGAGACACGTCCGGCAGCGGATGTCTAGCTGAAGCTGGCATCGCGCCAGCCAGAGTCCGCAGAACGATCATGGTGGTTCGAAGTTATCCCATTCGAGTTCAAAGCCCCGAGGGCGGCTCGTCCGGCCCTATGGGGGTAGAGCTGACGTGGAAGAAGATCTCGGACCGGTCTGGCGTGCCTCTAGGAGAATTGAGGGAGATTGAGAGAACTTCGACCACTAAGCGGAGGAGGCGAGTTGCAGAGTTCAATTGGTCCCTGTTTCGCAAAGCAGTTTCTCTCAATGGGCCGACTGACATAGCGCTCACGTTTGTCGACTACATCAGCGTCAAGAACCGGGAGGCGCGCCGATTCGAGCAGTTGAACGAGGAAACCCTCATGTTCGTCGAGGAGGTCGAATGCGTAGCGTCCGCGCCTGTATCACTGATCTCTACGCGTTTCGATCATCGCAGCATTATCGACCGCAGAGCATGGTAAGGGATGTCAAACGCCGAACTGTTGATCCAACTCTATCCCCATCTGTATCACATGGCGCACGCCGGAAGTTGGCCCATGATTCAAAGGCATGGGCTGCTAAGCACAACGGCGTTGCTGGACCTGTTCGACGTCACCGGTGAGCGGCGATCTGCTCTAGAAGACCGGGTGAGACCAGAATCTGAAGAGATCTTCCATCCCACCCATGGCAGGGCGTTGTTGCGGGATCAAAAGCCGCTTAACGAGAAGAAACTAGCGAACGCACTCGATGGCGGTTTATCACCTCACGATTGGTGTCACGTACTGAACCGAAAAGTATTCTTTTGGGGTCCTAAGAGCCGTCTTAGGATACTTCAGGAGGCTAGACAGTACGAAAGTGACCGCCAGACCATCGTCGTCATCGATTCCTCCGAACTGGTTAGACGGCATGGAGATCGCATTCTCCTTTGTCATATGAATAGCGGAGCAACGCAGCCAATGGCATTCCGTCGTGGACGCGGTACGTTTCTTCCAATTCCTGAGTACCCACTCGCGGAGCGTCTCAAGAAGTACGGGCAAAAGCGTGCGGTCGCTGAAGTTACGGTTGATTACTCAGTGCCTGATCTCAGAGAGTTCGTGATTGAAGTCTCCGAAGTCGGAGGCGGCGAAGCCAAGACGAAGCTTCTTTAGTGGCCCCGGGTGACAATCACTTCTCGACGTAAGTTGCTTCAAACATGAATCTTTTGGGTGGCGGTGACTTTTCGACATAAGTTGCTGCAAAAATAGAGAGTTATACGCGCCAGGGCGGAGACCAACTAGACGGCCTCGGGCCAACGGGAGCACTTGCCTCCGAGCGATCGGCCGCAGAGATCGGATATTCCGCGCGTCCCCGACGGTCCGTGCGCAGTCCGACTCAAGCCCCGATTGCAACCACCACAACGTGCCGATTTGGACCCCTCTGCTAGCTTAGAAACAGGATGAGCAACGTTTTCGAAGCGAGCAGCGATTCAGTGCACTGCGAAAGCTCGCTTCCATAGCGCAAATTTCCGGATATGTCCGGAAATGACCTGGGCTTTTTTGATTTCACGCTAGCGCCGGAGGCGCTGCGACGAGGTCAGCTTGAGCGCCCCGTGAATCTTAACCGTCGCGCGAGCAATATCGACCGTATCGTCGACCGAGCCCATGCGTGCGTTGCGGCTGCCACTGTTCGTACTGACACGAGCTCTTCGACTCCGCAATAGTACGAAGAACCAAACGAACCCAGTTTTCGACAACGGTTCGGCCCGTCCATGCCAGGCATCGTGCAGAAACCGAACCGGAGAAATCACGCAATTTGACTCCGCACCCTCAAGGAAGAGTCCACGAGTGTTCAGCTGGGAGTTCCAGCGTGGCGCGATGAGGCGGATGCAAGCGGGGGAGTCGCCGTCGGTCGTTGACGCGGCTCGGGCATGGCGCCTACTCTGGGAGCTTCAGCCGTGGTCGGTCATCTCATACAACCTGATGCCGTTGTCCTTGATCAGGGCCTGGTCCGAGGGGCGCAGATCGAGACGGCCGACGGCGTGGTCCGGGCCATTCACTTCGACCGAGGTGGTGAAGCGACGCACGTCGAAGGTACGCTGCTGCCTGGGCTCGTCGATCTGCAGGTGAACGGCGCCGGCGGACGCAGCGTGCAGGAGGCGACGCCGCAGGCGCTGGACCAGGTCGCCAAAGTTTCCGCCCTCCACGGCGGGATCGCCTTTCTGCCCACGCTGATTACCGCTCCCTTCGACGATTTGCTCAGGCAGGTTCGGGGTGTGGCCGATTGGATCGAGGCGCGCGTCGCAAACCCAGAAGACGAAGCGGCGGAGCCGTTAGGGATCCACGTCGAGGGCCCGTTTCTGGTGACTCCGGGCGCTCACCCTCCGGAGTGCTTGGTCGACCCGACTCTTTCACGGATCGAGGCGCTGCTCGAAGCCGGCCGAGGGCGCATCAGTCTGGTCACGCTGGCGCCCTCGCGTGAGGGGGCGGCGGAGGCCGTCGCCGCGTTGCGCGAAGCCAACGTGTGCGTCTCTCTGGGACACGGGAGCGGAACGTCGGGCATTGCTGCGTGCGTAGCCGCCGGCGCCGCCAAGGCCACGCACCTGTTCAACGCCATGGGGCCGTGGAATCACCGCGATCCAGGCATGGTGGGAACGGTGCTCGACAGCGAGGCGCTCAGCTGCGGACTGATCGCCGACGGAATTCACGTTCATGAAGTGTGGGTGCGGCAAGCAGCGCGTTGCCTGGGGGTGGAGCGTTTGGTGCTGGTGACCGATTGCGCGTCGGCAATGGGCATGCCCGACGGCGACTATCAGCTCTCCGATATGACGGTCACTCTTCGCGACGGCGCTGTGCGAAACAAAGACGGAACTCTAGCGGGTTCCGCGCTGACCATGTTCGAGGCCGGCGAGAACTACCTGCGCTGGGTCCCTGAAGCCGACGCAGAGTCGCTCGCGCGAGTGGCGTCGTGGAATCCCGCAGCCCTGGTCGGCGCGCAAGATCGCTTCGGCAGCATCATGGTTGGGCGTGCCGCCCGCTTCGCCTTACTGCGGCCCGACGGCACGCTCACCGGACTGGACGTGACCGGGCTGGACGTGACCGCGCTGGACGTGACCGCGCTGGACGGCTGAATCCTCTGACATGCCCAACGCGTTGAACCCCAACCCGAAGCACGTACCCGTGCTCGACTCCCGCTTCGTCCCCGCCGTGCTATGGAACCGCGCCTACCGAGAGCGCGTGGCGCGGGATGCGGCCGGCCAGGACCTGCTCTTGGCCCTCACCCGTCCGGACGGAACCGTGTTTCGACATGCCGTGCGAGTGCTTCCCGACGGTGAGGCCAACCGCCCCTTGAACCTGCGCTACGTCGAACGCCTGCTCAAGTTCCTGCTGTGGATGAAGGGCGGCTCGCGCGTGCTGGTCGCCGGGTCGGACACGTTGGCCGCGCAACTCGCGAAAGTGTTCTCGGCCGAGGGCGCGCGGGCGTTCGATGATCAGACCGTTGGGCGCAAGGTGTTCCTCGACGAACGATTGCGAATAGAGGCGCGGTCGATGGAGGAAATGCCGGGAGAGTTCTCGACGTCCGCCGCTCTTGGCCGCAACCTGGACGGCTGCCGCATCGGGTTCGATTTGGGCGGAAGCGACCGCAAGTGCGCGGCGGTGATCGACGGAGAGGTCGTTCACTCCGAGGAAGTCGAGTGGAGCCCATATTTCGAGAGCGATCCAAACTATCACTTCGAAGGGATCATGGACTCGCTGCGTCGTGCGGCGCGGCACATGCCGCGGGTCGACGCAATCGGCGGCAGCTCGGCCGGGGTGTACGTCAACAACGAGCCGCGCGTGTCGTCCCTGTTTCGCGGCGTGTCCGACAAAGACTTCGACAAACACGTTCGGCCGATGTTCGGGAGAGTTCGTGAGGCTTGGAAGGGAGTGCCGTTCGAGATCGCCAATGACGGAGAGGTGACGGCGCTGGCGGCGTCAATGAGCCTCAAAGACAACGCGGTGCTCGGCATCTCGATGGGTACGAGCCTGGCGGCCGGCTACTGCGACGGCGACGGGCGGATCACGAGCTGGCTGAACGAGCTGGCGTTCGTGCCAATGGACTACGCCGACTCGGCCCCTCGTGATGAGTGGTCCGGCGACCTGGGCTGCGGAGTGCAGTGTTTCTCACAACAGGCGGTAGCACGGCTGGCGCCGCTGGCCGGGCTCGACTACGCGGATGAGATGCCGTTGCCCGAACGGCTGAGCGCGGTCCAGGCGATGATGAAAAAGGGCGACGAACGGGCGCGGCGGATCTTCGAAACAATCGGCGTCTACTTCGGCTACTCGGTCGCCTGGTTTGCGGAATTCTATGAGATTCGCCACCTGCTGATCCTGGGACGCGTAACCTCGGGCGAGGGCGGCGAGATCGTTATCGAAAAGGGCAAGCAGATTCTCGCCGACGAGTTCCCCGAGCTTGCCCAGAGCGTCGGAATGACGACGCCCGACGAGGACTTCAAGCGTCACGGTCAAGCAATTGCCGCGGCGAGCCTACCGAGCTTACGTTCCGGCCGCCGGTGAACTCCTTGGCAATCTGCTCGCCGAGACCCGCCGCGCCCACTCCGCCATTTAGGGTCGTGTCTCGCACGTCGCCCTCACGCCGCGAGAGCATCTCCAAGATCCGCGCCATGTTCCCGATGGAGATCTCCTCCACCACTAGGCGGCGAAGGACATCGGCAGGCTCGAATCACTACACAGCCTTCGGAACGACCTCCTCGACTAACGTTGGTTGCGTGCGCCGAACGCTGTCCACCAACCGGTGCGTAATCGGTAATCGGGGTCCGGTAATCGGAGTAATCGGGGGGTAACCGGGGTTCAGAGCCCGGTATATCACTGGAAACACAGCGCTTGCCTATCTCCGCCGTAGCGGCAAGCCCCCGAATCGGAAGAAGGTGGCCCGAGATGGAAAGGACTGTTGTGCTACGACTGGGGCAGGCATTGTTGCTGAGCGTTGCAATAAACGCGTTGCTCTTCGCTGGGGGCTCCTTGACGTATCAGCGCCCGCATCTCTCGTTCCTTAGGAGCATGATCAGTGTCTTCCTAGTGCCAGGCGGCTTGCTCCCGTATTTTGTTTTGGGTCCAGGCCATGGGTACGAGATTGTCGTGTTGCTTGTCGTGGGCTCCGTCGCCTTCTATGGAGGGCTGGCCTGGGTTGGGCTATGGTACTTCCAGGTCCATCGCCATCGTTCAGATTAGGCGGTCCGTGCCAGAGCGGAGGCTGCCTAACCTGCCTCCGGTCAACGCGAGCACTTGCCGCCAAGTGAATCAGACGTAGAGCTCGGGCATCTCGCTCGTCCACTACGGTCGGTGCTCGATCCGACTCTAACCCCGATCGCAATCACCGCGACCTGCCGATTGGGTAATCGGGGGTAATCGGGGTCAGAGACCGGTATATCACTCGAAACAAAGCGCTTGCCCATCTCTGCTGTAGCGGCAAGCCCGCGAATCGGAGGGAATCTGGACTTTTCAGCCCTCGCGGGCCGTACGGTAATCGGGGGTAATCGGCGTAATCGGCGTAATCGGGGTCAGCGTAATCGGGTAATCGGCGGTAATCGGGGTAATCGGGGTAATCGGGGTCAGAGCCCGATATATTGGAAACAAAGCGCTTGCCCATCTCCGCTGTAGCGGCAAGCCCGCGAATCGGAGGAAATCTGGACCTTTCAGCCCTCACGGGCCGTAGATCAGCCAGCTAACGTGCTTGGGATGAGATACTTACCGTTCCTTAATCGGGCTCTGCCCCCGATTGCCCCCAAGTTGTTCTCGGAACCCGACGCTGATCAGGCCGCGCAGCGGTTGGATGCCGGCCCAGTCCGCGGGATGAGGGCATTCGGCGGCAGGCGCCTTTCGACACAGGAGACCGATCGATGCAAGTGAAAGAGGTCGTGCCGTTCTTGGCCGTCAAGGATATGAAGGAGTCGATCGCGTTCTACGTCGACGGGCTCGGATTCGAGTTCCGCCACAAATGGGAGGTCGGCGGCGAGATTCGATGGTGTCAGCTAAAGATTGACCAGGCGGGATTGATGCTTCAACAATTCGCCACAGAGGGCCATGACGCGCGCGTCTTCAGCGAAAACAAGGGCGAGGGTGTGACGCTGTGTTTCTTCCCGGAGGACGCGGTCGGGTTCTATCGAGCCGTGACCGAGCGCGGGATCAAGGCTTCAGAACCAGTCGTAAGCAACGGGCTGTGGACGACGCATCTCAGCGATCCCGACGGATACCAGTTGCTCTTCGAGAGCCCAACGGATGCTCCGGAGGGCACGAGGATGTCCGTGACGGTTTCGCCATCTCTCTGATGCAGCCTTGCGGTCGCGTAGCCCGCAAACCGCCTAGACGGCGTCGGACAGCGAGGTGAACCGGAACGACGATACCCGCATCGGAGGAACGCGCACGCTTCCCCGCCTGCTTCCGACGCGCACCGGACTTCCCAGCGCTTCGATTTCGCCCAGCACCCGCACCATCGATTCGTTGAACCGAAAATTCTTGATTGGACGCGCGATCTCGCCGTCCTCGATCCAAAACGTCCCGTCGCGCGTCAGCCCTGTCATCAGCGCCTGCTGCCGATCGACCGTGCGGATGTACCACAGCCGCGTGACGAGCACGCCCCTCTTAGTGGAAGCGATGATCTTGCTTAGCGGTTGGTCTTCGCCTTCGAGGATCAGGTTCGAGAGGAACGGCCCCGGACTGCGCTTCTTCTGCTGGGCCCAGTAGCGGCTGTTTTCCAGGTTCTTGAGCACTCCACCGCGCACCAGATCCGCCTTGCCGGCCGGATAGCCGCCCGGCCCGATGGGACTCGCTGGGACCAACGGGTGGGCCGGATCGGTGTGGAGCCGGATTCGCTCATCGAACATTTTCTCGCCCACCCGCGTCTTGCCTTCCGGGGCCGAGAATACGCTGCGGCCCTCATCGGCCAGTCGTGCTGAAAAGCTCACCGTGGGCAGCAGATCGCCGACCGCCTGAGCTTCGAGAATCGTTGGATACTCGCCCGGTTTAAGCTCGCTCGCGCCCCGCGAGGCGATCGCCTTGCGGATCGCCATCGCCGCCGCCTCGCCGACGTCGAGTCCGCTGAAACTGTTCGAGCGGATCGATGAGTATCCCGAGCCGGCGGCGTCGAGCGTGCGCGCGGTCATTGAAAAACCGACGCTTGTGCTTGGAAAGTAAGCGAACAGCTCGGCCGAATTCGCGACAGCGTAGAAAGTTGAGCTCTGATCCAAGAAACCAGCCGCGACGATCTTTCTGGCCTTCGCGTAGGCGATTGCATCGCGGATTCGAGCGGCCCGCACCGCTGCTGTCGCCGCCGCGGTTTCTTCGTCGAATGCGTCGACCTCGGCGTACTCCTGCGGACCGAGCAGCGGCATATACTCGCGGTCTTCGGGGGAGATCGCGGCCAGTTGCTCGGCGTCGGCGACGAGCTTCTTGATCGCCGCTTCGTCGAGGCCGTCGGGCGAGACGTCGAACGAGCCGGTGACGGTCGCGCGGCGCTTGCCCTTCCAGGCCGTGACCTGAATCGACGCCGCGTCGGTCGCGCCCGCCGTCGTCGCTTGGTTGCGCGCGAAACGTAAAAAACCGCGCCGCGAGACAGTGACGCGTACCTCGCACTCGGGGACCTTGGCAAATCCGAGGATCTTCTTGGTGAGCGCCTGAGCTTCGTCGCGCGTCATCAGCTCTGCCTCCCGGTGTTGATCACGTTGATCGAGCGGAAGCGGCTCGGCGAGCAGCCGTGGCTGACGGCGTTGATCTGGGCCGGCTCGCCCTTGCCGTCGCGGAAGGTCCCGCCGAGCGCGTACTCGTCCCGCGAGGCGATCCCGTCGCAGGCGTTCCAGAAGTCAGGCGTGCGCGCTTGGTAGGCGACGTCGCGCAAGGCGCCGACGATCTTGCCGTCCTTGATCTCGCGAAATACCTGGCCGCCGAATTGAAAGTTGTAGCGCTGCTGATCGATCGAGTAGCTGCCCCGTCCGAGGATCAGAATTCCCTTCTTCACGTCGGCGATGAGCTCGTCGCTCGACAGCTTGCTTTCGCCTGGATCGAGCGAGACGTTGGGCATTCGTTGAAAGACGACGCTGGCCCAACTGTCGGCGTGGGCGCAGCCGCGCGAGCGCACGCCTTTCATCCAGGCGACCTGCTCGCGGGTGGATTGGTATTCGACGAAGACGCCGTCCTTAACCAGATGCCACTGTTGCGCCGGGACGCCGTCGTCGTCATAGGCTACCGTCGACAGCGCGGTGGGCTGGGTGCGGTCGGCGACCATGTTGACCAGCTTCGAGCCGTAGCGCAGCTTACCCAGCTTGTCGGGCGTCATGAAGCTCGTTCCGGCGTAGTTCGCTTCATAGCCAAGCGCGCGGTCAAGCTCGGTGGGATGGCCGCAGCTTTCGTGAATCGTCAGGAAGAGATGTGAGGGGTGAAGGATGAGATCGTAGGCGCCCGGGTCGACCGACTTCGCCGAGAGTTTCTCGACCGCTTCGTGAGCGGCCTGCTCGGCCTCGTCGACGAAGGGGTAGTCAGTGATCGCCTCCCAGCCACGCAAACTGGGCTGCGCCAGGGTCGCTCTCGACTGCGCATCGCCCTTGGCGCGGTCCACGGCGGTTACGTTGAACTCTCCCACGCTGCGAACTAGATCCTGCTCGATCACGGAGCCCTCGCTCGAGGCGAAAAACTTCGCTTCGCGCACGAACGAGAACTGGCTGTTGACGAAGCTTGCGCCCTTAACCGCCAAGGCCGTTTCATTGATCTTGAGCAGCAGCTCGACCTTCGTGTCGAGTGGAACCTCAAACGGGTCGGTCTTGTAGCCCGAATCCCACTTGGCGGTGTATGCCTTCTCAGGGGCCAGCTTGACCGGGCGGTCACTAAGCGATGCGTTCGCCTCGGCGACGGCGACGGCGGCCGCGACGGTCTCGGCCAGCGACTGCTCACTGAGCTCGCTCGATGCCGCAAATCCCCAAGCGCCCTTTTTGAGCACGCGCAGACCGAAGCCGAAGCTCGTGTTCGAAGAAACGCTTTGGATTTGGCGCTCGCGGGCTCGCAACGTTTCGTAGTCGTAGCGATTGAGCCGGATATCGGCGTAGCTCACGCCTGCCTTCTTAGCCAGCTTGAGCGCCTGTTCGGCGAAGGCGCCGCGGTCAGTCTCAGCGGCTTGGGCGCGCGTTGCGGCGGCCGCAGCGGTGATCGCAAACAGCTCGCGTCGAGTCAGCTTCATGCCCGGCAGTATAAGGCGCCGGGCTGTCAGACGTGAGGCAGCCGCTGATCGAGCACTGCGACCACTCGGGCAGCGACGCGAGCCGGGTCGGCACGAATCTCAGACTCCCAGAAGCGCAGCACGCGCCAGCCTGTGGCCGCGAGCCGTGCGTCGTTCTCCCGATCGCGCTCGACGTTGCGCTCGATCTTCGCGATCCAGTAGGCGGCGTTGTGGCCGCCTTCGAGCTTGCGCTTGCGTTCAGGCCAGTTGTTGCCGTGCCAAAAGTCGCCGTCGCAAAAAACCGCAAGCCGTGCTCGGGTGAAAACCACGTCGGGTTTGCCCGGCAGGTATGCAACGTTCTTGCGGTAGCGTCTGCCAGCGCGCCAGATCGCTTGGCGCAACAGCCGTTCCGGGCGCGTGCCACTCTTCTTGCTGGCCCCGCGCGCCGCCGCCCGCGCTCGTGTGGATGAAGCCCGCAAACCGGTGAAACGAGGAGACGGCATGGAGAATCTAGTAGGCTGTTAGCCAGATGTTCCTTGACAGCGTATCCTACCGTGTTGGGAGGAATGTGATTGGCTAGACTAAAACTTGTCAGTCTGTTTTCTGGAGCTGGCGGATTGGACCTAGGCTTGGAATCAGCCGGGTTCGATGTCTCTGCGGCCGTTGAGATGGATGCTGATGCCGTCAAGACGCTCCGTCATAACCGCGACTGGGTAGTGATCGACCGCGACATTCACGAAGTCTCGAGCGACCATCTGCTTGCCGACACTGGCCTCAAGGAGGGAGAAGCGGATCTGCTTGCCGGCGGGCCGCCGTGCCAACCCTTCAGCAAATCCGGCTACTGGGTCAGGGGAGATTCGAGACGTCTTGATGACCCGAGGGCGAGTACTCTCGAAGCGTATCTCCGTGTAGTCCGAGACCTCAAACCCAAGGTATTCCTGCTCGAGAACGTCGCGGGCCTCGCCTATCGGAACAAGGACGAAGGACTCGATCTGCTGCGACGAACGATCGATACGATCAATCAGGAAGCGGGGACTGAGTACGTCTTGAGCGCCAAATTGTTAAACGCCGCCGACTATGGCGCTCCTCAGCTCCGTGAGAGATTTTTTGTCGTGGGCCACCGGGAGGGAGAGATGTTCCGGTTTCCGGCTCGATCCCACGGGCAACCCATGGGCGGCGACCCCGAACTCCCGAGGCTGTTTTCTCCTGAAACGGGTCCTGAGGCCTATCGAACCACCTGGGACGCTATCGGCGATTGCGAGGACGACGATGATCCCACGCTCGCGATGACCGGCAAGTGGGCGGACCTCTTGCCCTCCATTCCCGAAGGTCAAAACTACCTGTATCACACCGATCGCGGCTCTGGACTGCCTCTCTTCGGTTGGCGTCGACGCTACTGGAGCTTTCTGCTGAAGCTTGCTAAAGAGCTTCCGTCGTGGACGTTGACGGCCCAGCCCGGCTCCGCGATCGGCCCTTTTCACTGGAAGAACAGGCGACTGTCCATGAGAGAGTTATGTAGGCTGCAAACCTTCCCTGATGACTACGTGGTCTTGGGCGGACGGCCATCCTATCAGAAGCAGATTGGGAACGCAGTACCGTCAGTCCTAGCTGAGGTACTGGGGCTTCAGATCAGAAGGACTCTTTTGGATAGTCCCCCGTCGAACCGCCAGCCGAAGCTTGTTCCGTCTCGTCGCGTGGACCCGCCCCCGAGCGAACCAGTTGCACCCGTCCCAAACCAGTACCGCGATCTGATTGGCGACCACTCTCCCCATCCCGGCACCGGCAAAGGTTGGGCAGCAATAGGACGCAAGATTGTCGCTACCAAGCGATGAGCGACTATCGTCAGTACCCGGTTCGTGGAAAACTCCCGCTCATCGAGCGGATTTCCGACGCGTTGGCAAGCGCCGGGGTTGAAGTGCTTTCGACTCCCACGGACGAGTTCGCACCGTTTAGGTTCTTAGTGCGAACGCCCGAGGGGGAAGATCTAACACTGATCGTCTATGCCTTCTTGGCAAACAAATACACTCAAAAAGGAAGGCCCCCCGACGAGCACCGGTTTCAAATCAAGTACGGCAGCGACTTTCACGTCTATCACGATATTTATATCGACCCAAGGCGAACTCACGTAACGCTTATGCTGGGGGTGCATATTGACGCCGGCGTGTTTGTCGCCATCGACCCTGCAATGCACAATCCTACGTGGTTCTCAGCGTCCGTGGAGTTCAAGGATGAGCACGTTCAACGGGCTCAGCAAACTGGTTGGACTGGTTGGGAGCGTGAGCGCTCGATGGGGCGTCGTAAGAGAGACAAGCCCCAATTCAACTGCGAGACCGAGTGCGTGGTTGCATTCAAAGCAGACCGGTTTCTTCGCTACGTCCACTTCGAGCGGCTTGCCACGGGTATGGATGCGGGTGAGCGCCTTTTGTTGGCCGAACGCATGGAACGCGATGGAGTCGATCGACTTACGGCTCATGCCCTTGAACGACAGTTCGGTCTTACCGCCCGGCAGATACTAGACGTTATTTCGGGACATTTCAGGCTTGCTACGGCCGTACGAGGTAGCGTCGCCGAGCATCATCTACGAACACACCTACTTGCGGTTCCTGAGATCTCAGAGGTTTCATCGCTCGACAAGGACGGACAGCCCGACTTCGAGGTGCGCTGTCGAAGTGGCAAGTATCGAATCGAGTGTAAGAACGTGTTGAGAAGAGAGTCGGCCTTGGGGCCAAGAGTGGATTTCCAAAAAACGCGCGCCTCGAAACGAGACCCTTGTTCCAGATACTACCCTCGGGATGCGTTTGAAATTCTGGCGGCCTGTCTGCATCCAGTCACAGAGAGATGGGAGTACCGATTCTGCCTGACTAAGTCGCTAGATGCTCACAGTGAATGCCCAGGTCGCCTAGCGCATCGTGTCGTCGTCGCGGGCCACAACTGGACGTCGGACATCGTTCGCCTCGTTTCTTAGCACTTTGCTTGGCTAAGCGTGAATCGCGCGGCCGTCGACGGCGTAGGCCGCCTCGCGGACGACCTCGGCCAAGGTCGGGTGGGCGTGGCAGGCGCGCGCCACGTCTTCGCTCGAAGCGCCGAACTCCATCGCGACGGCCGCCTCGGCGATCAGATCTCCGGCGCGCGGGCCGAAGATGTGTACGCCGAGCACGCGATCGGTCTTCCCGTCGGCTAGGATTTTGACGAAGCCGTCAACCTCGCCCAACGCCCGGGCCCGGCCGTTCGCGCGGAACAGCGACTTGCCCTTGCGATAGGAGACGCCCGCTGCTCTCAGCTCTTCCTCGGTCTTACCGACCGAAGCGGCCTCGGGATGGGTATAGACGATCGCAGGAATCGCGTCGTAGTTGACGTGGCCGTAGCCGGTCGCGATCAACTCGGCGCAGGCGACGCCTTCGTCTTCCGCCTTGTGGGCCAACATCGGTCCGGGCACCACGTCACCGACAGCATAGATTCCAGACACGGAGGTCTCAAACCGCTCGTTGATCTCGACGCGTCCGCGCGCATCGACTTGCACGCCGACGGCGTCGAGCCCGAGGCCTTCGGTATTCGGCTTGCGTCCGACCGCGACCAGTACGCGGTCGCAGCGAATCGGTTCGGCGCCCTCGATCTCTACCACTGCGCCGTCGCTGGGATTGGCGCCTTCGGGCCGAGCGCCCGTCACCTTCGCGCCAAGCACAAACTCCAGGCCTTGCTTACCGAATAGCTTGTGAGCGCCGGCGGCAATCTCGGCGTCCATCCCCGGCAGGATGCGGTCGAGATACTCAAGCACGGTGACTTTCGAGCCGAGACGTTTCCAGACCGACCCGAGCTCAAGACCGATCGCACCGGCGCCGATGACGACCAGATGCTCTGGAACCTCAGGGTAGGAGAGCGCTTCGGTTGAGGTCCCGACCCGATCGCCATCGAGTTCGACGCCGGGAATTAGGGCGACGCTAGAGCCCGTAGCAATTAGAATGCGTTCGGCCTCGATCTCTTGCTCGCCGTCGGGTCGCGTGACCTTGACGCGGCCCGACGCGAGAATCGTCGCGTGGCCCTCGTAGCGGGTGATCTTGTTCTTCTTGAGCAGTGAAGCAACGCCGCCAGTCAAGGTCTTGACAATCTTGCTCTTGCGCGCCAACATGCGCTCGAGATTGAAGCCCACCTCAGTGGTTTCGACTCCGTGCTCGGCCAGCCCGTGCAGCGCCTGCTCATAGCGCTCGCTCGACTCGAGTAGAGCTTTCGAGGGAATGCAGCCGACGCGCAGGCACGTCCCGCCCAGAGCCGGTTCCTTCTCGACGCAGCCTACATCGAGTCCAAGCTGCGCGGCCCGAATCGCGGCGACGTATCCGCCCGGACCGGCGCCGATGACGAGGAGATTGTGCATCTTTCGTGAACCGTTAACCGTGAGCGTTGAGCCGTGGAGCGAAGCCTGGAGATCTCGGCCAAAGCCGGTTCACCGTTAACCGCTCACGGTTCACGAATTCTCACACTTCCAACATTAACCTCTCAGGGCGCTCGATCACATCCTTGATGCGGCGCAGGAAGCCGACTGCCTCGCGTCCGTCGACGATGCGGTGATCGTAGGTCAGCGCCAGATACATCATCTTCCGTATGACGACTTCACCGTCGACAGCAGCAGGACGATCCTGGATCGCGTGCAGCCCCAGGATGCCGCTCTGAGGCGGGTTGACGATCGGCGTCGAGAGCATCGAGCCGTACACGCCGCCGTTCGAGATCGTGAACGTTCCGCCGCGCAGCTCCGCGAGATCAAGCTTGTTCGTCTGGGCGCGCTTGGCGAGATCGGCGATCTTGGTTTCAATCTCAGCAAAGCTCAACGCCTCGGCGTTGCGCAGCACCGGCACTACCAAACCCCGCTTGCCGCCCACCGCCACGCCAATATCTTGGTACTTGCGGTACACGATGTGCTCGCCGCGAATCTCGGCGTTGACGCCCGGTACCGCCTTGAGCGCTTCGACGGCGGCTTTGACGAAGAAGCTCATGAAACCGAGCTTGATGCCGTGCCGCTCCACGAACGCTTCTTTGTACCGTTTGCGCAGCTCGATCACCGCCGACATGTCGACCTCGTTGAAGGTCGTCAGCAGAGCCGCCGTCTGCTGGGCAGACACCAGGTTGCGCGCAATCACCTTGCGCATCGGGCTCATCGGAATAACTTCTTCTTCGCGTCCGGCCTCGGCGGAAGCGACCGGCGGAGGACCTGGCGCGACGGGCGCAACCGGGGCCGCAGCAGGCGCGGGAGAGGCGGGCGCGGTTTTTGGTGCGGCGGCGCGCTCGGCGTCTTCCTTGAGCACGCGTCCGCCGGGTCCGCTCGCTGAGGCGTCAGCGGCGTTGAGGCCGGCTTGGGAGAGCACGCGAGCGGCAGCAGGCATCACTCTTGGCGCCGGCTGCTCAGTTCTGGGTTGCTCGGCCTTTGTCTTCTCCGTTCTAGGCGCCGGGGCCGCTGCGGCTTCTTCGGGAGCCTCACCTGCTTCCATCAGCGCGATCACGTCGCCTACCGCGGCTTCTTCGCCTGCTTGCTTGAGGATCTTCGTCAGCCGACCGCTAATCGGGGCGGGAAGCTCGATCGCCGCCTTGTCGGTCTCGATCTCGCAAACGACCTCGTCCATCTCGACGTAGTCTCCGACGGCCTTGCGCCATTCGCCGATCTGGACCTCGGTGATCGATTCGCCCGATTCGGGCACGGTAAGCTCAACTGGCATTTTCTTGTTCCGTCGTCAAGGCTTCTACAGCCCACTGAACGCTCGATCCAGGATCTCTTGTTGTTCGACTTTGTGGCTGGCCGCCGATCCGGTCGCCGTCGACGCCGAGCTCTCCCGGGAGATGCCGCGCAACGGATGACCGCCAAACGGTTGTCCGCCCAATCGCACTAGCAGATAGCGCCAGGCGCCCATGTTCTCGGGCTCTTCTTGGACCCACACCAGCTCGGTTCCCTGCGGGTAGGGGTCGAGCCGCTCAGCAAGGCGGGCGTCGGAGAGCGGATAGAGCTGCTCTAGCCGCAAGATCGCCACGTCGTCTCTTCCGCTTTCGCGGCGTTGTTGAAGAAGTTCGTAGTAGATCTTGCCGCTGCACATCAGTATCCGCCTCGCCTTCGCGGGCTCGATCTCCGGATCCGGCAAGATCCTCTCGAAGCGGCCATGCGTGAGCTCGGCGAGATCAGAGACGACCTCGGCATTACGCAACATGCTCTTGGGCGACATGATCACCATGGGCTTACGCCAAGGCTTGAGAACCTGTCTCCGCAGCAAATGGAAATACTGCGCGGGGGTCGTCGGTGAGCAAACCTGAATATTGTCCTCAGCGGCGAGCTGCAAAAAGCGTTCCAGGCGCGCGCTCGAGTGTTCCGGACCCTGGCCTTCGAATCCATGCGGCAGCAACATCACCAGCCCGCTCAGGCGCGACCACTTGTCCTCGGCGGCGGCAATGAACTGATCAATAATCACTTGCGCCGTGTTGACGAAATCTCCGAACTGCGCTTCCCAAAGAATGAGTCCGTCAGGCCAATCGATGCTGTAGCCGTACTCAAAGCCGAGCACGCCGGCTTCCGAGAGGGGCGAGTTGTGGATCTCAAAAGGCGCCTGCCGCGGCGACAGCTTCTTGAGCGGGGTATGGGAATGGCCCAGCTCGACATCGCGCAACACGGCGTGACGATGGCTGAATGTGCCGCGCTCCACGTCTTGGCCGGTAAACCGGACGCGCGCTCCGTCGACCAGCAGTGCGGCAAAAGCGGCCGCCTCGGCGGCGGCCCAGTCCAGAGGTTGCTCGCCGCGGCCCATCGCCGCCCGTCCGTCGAGCAACTTTTGGATGCGACGATCGGGCTGGAAGTGCTCGGGCGTGCGGCTGAGCTTGTCGAGGAGTCGCGACAGACGTTCCCGTTTGACGCCGGTGTCGCGATCCTCTACGGAGTCCTCGAGACCTCCGTGATAGCCCGCCCACAGCCCGGTCGCCAGCTCGCCGGTGTGAATGTAGTCGTCCGATCGAGCGGCCGAGAGCTCTTCCTCGAGGTGCTTGCGGCGCTCCTCGGCGATGCGCTCGGCCTCTTCGCGGTTGAGATCGCCCTGCGTCAGCAAGTGCTCAAGGTACGCTTCGCGGACCGACTTACGTTGGCGGATCGCTTTGTAGAGCAACGGTTGGGTGAAGGCCGGCTCGTCGCCCTCGTTGTGGCCGTGCCGGCGGTAACCGTACATATCAATCACAACGTCCCGTTTGAAGGTCGCGCGGAAATCGAGCGCCAGGCGGATCACCTGCGCCACCGCTTCCGGGTCCTCGCCGTTGACGTGGAAGATCGGGATCTGAAGCATCTTTGCCAAACCCGAGGCGTAGATCATCGAGCGGCCTTGCTCGGGAGGGGTGGTGAAGCCGATTTGGTTGTTGACGATGATGTGGATCGTGCCGCCGACCGTGTAACCGGGCAGTTCGCTCATATTGAGCGTCTCTTGCACGACGCCCTCACCCGCAAACGCCGCGTCCCCGTGGATCAGAATGCACAACCCGCGTTTGCGCTGCGTATCGTGGTTGCGGTCCTGCTTCGAGCGCATCCGCCCGATCGCCACCGGGTTGACGAACTCCAGATGCGACGGATTGAAGGCAAGCGACAAATGGACGTGGGCGCCGCGGGCCGTCTTCCACTCGCTCGAGTGACCGAGGTGATACTTTACGTCCCCCCGTCCCGAGTTACGATCGACGTCGACGTCAGCAAATTCACGAAAGATCTGCTGCGGGCTCTTGCCCATGATGTTCGCCAGGACGTTGAGCCTGCCGCGATGCGCCATGCCGATGACGATCTCGTTGGCGCCGCTGTCTCCGGCGCGCTCGATGGCCAGATCAAGCAGAGGAATCAGGCTCTCGCAACCTTCTAGGGAGAAGCTCTTCGCGCCGACGAACTTTTTCTGGATGAACTCTTCGAAGATCGTCGCGTCGGTGAGCCGAGTGAGAATCCGCAACTGCCGGCCCGCGCTCAAATGCAGACGATTGGCGGTGCCTTCCATACGGCGCTGAAGCCAGGCGCGCACGGCTAAATCGTCGATGTGCATGAACTGCACGCCGATCGAGCGGCAATAGGTCTCCCGAAGCCGCTCGATGATCGTACGCGGCGTATCCAGATCGCAGCCCGACAGCGTCTGATCGGAGAGCCGTTGGTCCATCTCCGTCGCACTGAGACCGTAGTAGTCGGTATCAAGCTCGGGCGGAGAGGGCCGCGGTAGGCCAAGCGGATCGACGCGCGCGATGATGTGGCCGCGCACTCGATAGTTGCGTACCAGCTTGTCGACGCGATCCTGAAGGCTGATCGCCGCCGGAAGCGGCTCCATCGCCCCGCCGGCGGCAGCCGGAGCCTCGGGCTGCTCGGCCGGTTCAGCGTCACGCCGGGCTACGTAGCGGGCGTCGGACTCCGGCGCGGACGCCCCGTTCGGAGATGCGACTCCATCGGGGCCGAGACGCTGGAAATAACTGCGCCACTCGTCAGGAACCGAGCCAGGGTCTTTGCAATAGTCTTCCCAAAGACTCTCGACAAACGCCAGGTTTAGATCCGACGGCCAGTTCGGTGAGCTTGCCATATGGTTAGCGTCCGCGCGCGCTCCCTCGTCCCGCCGCGCGGCCCACTGCCTTCATCATTGAGCCAGGAGCGAGGAGGGGTCAAGCGCTCCGGCTTCCGCCAACTTCTCCCCTGTCGCCTACTATCGCCCGATTCCCCCCAACTGTGAAGGGCTAAGCTCGACAAACTTCATGATGCGATAGTCTCATGGAATGCGCCCTATAGCGATCGGCCCCGTCCAGATCGGCCCTGGCGCGCCGCTGTTCGTCATCGCCGGACCTTGCGTCATTGAGTCCGAAGAACACGTGTTGAGAACGGCTCGCGCAGTCCGCAAGGCAGCCGAGAAGCACGGCGTGGCGGCAATCTTCAAGGCATCGTTCGATAAGGCGAACCGCACAAGCGTTTCCTCCTACCGCGGGCCGGGGCTCGAGGAGGGACTGCGAATCCTAGCAGCCGCGCGCGCCGAGACGGGCCTGCCGGTGCTCACGGACATTCACGAGCCTGGCCAGGTAGCCGCCGCGGCCGAAGCAGTCGACGTGCTGCAAATACCGGCCTTTCTCTGCCGCCAGACCGATTTACTCGTCGAGGCGGGCCGTTCCGGCCGGGCCGTAAATATCAAGAAGGGCCAATTCCTGGCGCCCTGGGACATGCGTTTTGCCACCGACAAGGTCTCCTCGACGGGCAACGAGAACATACTGCTGACCGAGCGCGGATCGAGCTTCGGCTACAACAACCTGGTGGTCGATTTTCGTTCGCTGCAAGTAATGCGCGAGCTAGGCTACCCGACCGTGCTCGACGTCACCCACAGCTTGCAATTGCCCGGCGCGGGCAAGGGCGCCTCCAGCGGCCAGCCCGAGTTCATCGAGACGCTGGCGCGAGCGGGCGTCGCCGCCGGCGCCGACGGGCTGTTTTTTGAGGTGCACGACGCACCCGAACAAGCGCTCTCGGACGGAGCGAACGCGCTACGCCTCGACGGCTTCGAAGCGTTGTTGGGGCGGTTGAAGCTTCTTGCGGACCTAGCGCGGAAGCTCTAACGCAGCTCCGCGATCAACCTCGCCAAATCCTCATACTGATCTGTCGCCAGGAAATCCACTCCCGCCTCGACCGCCGCGCGCCAGCGGATCTCCACAGCTTCCTGTGAGCCGAAACTGTACCCTTTGCTCCAGCCCATACTCTCGTCTGCGGGATCGTGGCCGTCGAGACAGTAGAACCTGATCCAGAACCCGCGTTCGTGGGCATGATCGACCAGCGCCCGAAGCCGCCCGGCCTCCTCGACCGTCCACTGGCCGCCTTTCGGTTGACCGCCTCGCTCGACGGCATGCCAGGAGTTGTTCCACCAGCGCACATAGTTGTTGGGCTTGCCAGGCAAGAGCTCCTCGGGCGAAGTCGTCGCGAGCAATCGGGCCTGTTCTTGGGGCGAAGTTCCCTCGGGCGCAGCCCAGCGAGGAGCCGATCCAAAAACTCGCAACCGCGCCCCGACCGGCACGTCGTCGTGGAACGCCTTCTCCTTCGCCGCCGAGTCTTCGGTAATCACCCACAGCGGCTTGAGATCGAACGGCTGGATCGAGCCGTCGGCGACGCGCTCGGCGGTCGTAAGCCAATCCTCGTGCTCGCCCAACAGGTCCCATAGGGCTGCGAGATGCTCGGGCTCCTCAGTCTTGAAGTCCAGATGCAGCACCAACAGCGGCCACTGCGATCGGTCCATCGCGGTCAAACCCCTTTCGATGATCGGCTGTACACGATCGAAAAAGTGCTCACGCAAGCTTGGTTCTTCGCCCGTCAGCGGCGCATTGTGCGCGACCACCGAACGTCCCCCGCCGTTGCCGTCCGGCGCCCAGAAGAGATCCTGCTCGATGATCAGCGGCGTCCCCGCCGACAGCGCCCGATCGATGCGATCCGCCCAGCGGCCGTGGTCGGGATAACAATTGTGGGCATGCATCAGCGTGCGCTCACCTGGCAGGTAGTCCGCCCGACCAACCTCTCTCGCGGCCTCGGGAGCCGGAGCGCCTCCGGAGCTCATCGCCCACAAGCAGGCCGCGGCTATACTGGAGGCTGCCGAGGCCGTCATGAAAAAACTCTTGAGCATCATCTTCGCCTTGTCGCTGTGGGGCGTCGGCTGCGGTTCGTCCGCGCCGCCCGCGGCCTCTGAGGGCGATGGCGAGGTCCGCGCCGCAATTGAAAGCTACCTCGCCACGCGCAGCGGCCTCAACATGTCAGCCATGGATCTCATCGTAGACAAAGTGGACTACGAAGGCGATACCGCCGTCGCCTCGGTCACCATCCAGGCCAAGAACGAAGAGCGCGCCAAGATGCAGATGCTCTACAACCTTCGCCGCGAGAACGGCGAGTGGAAAGTCGAGCCCTCCGAGGCCGGCGCCGGACACGGCGGCGCGCCGGGAGCCGGAGCGGCGGGAGGCGCCGGGGGAGCGATGCCGTCCGGCCATCCGCCCGCGACGCAGCCGCCGGCCTCGGGCGGCGACCTCCCCTCGGGCCATCCGCCCGTCGGCGGCAACGCCCAGGCGCCTTCCGGCTCCGAGCTGCCTTCCGGTCACCCGCCCGTCTCGCCCTGAGCCTCATAGGATTCGGAACCGCATGGAACATACCCGGTCGAGAGCCCTCTTCGATCAAGCCCAGAAGAAGATCCCTGGTGGCGTCAGCTCGCCGGCTCGGGCGTTCAAGTCCGTCGGCGGCGATCCCGTCTTCATCGAACGCGGCGAGGGCGCCCGCATCTACGACGTCGACGGCAACTCCTATCTCGATTTCGTCGGCTCCTGGGGACCGCTGATCCTCGGTCATTGCTATCCCGCGGTGACCTCCGCACTGCATCAGGTGGTCGACGCCGGGACGAGCTTTGGCGCGCCAACCGAGCGCGAGATCGAAATGGCCGAGCTGATCGGCGAGCTCGTGCCCTCGATCGAAATGGTGCGTCTGGTCAATTCCGGCACCGAGGCGACGATGAGCGCCTTGCGCGTCGCGCGCGGCTTTACCGGACGCGATCTGACGGTCAAATTCGTCGGCTGCTACCACGGACACGTCGATTCGCTGCTGGTCAAAGCCGGCTCGGGCCTTGCGACGCTCGGCATGTCCGACTCCGCTGGCGTGCCGGACGGCTTTTCGGCGACTACGATTCCGCTGCCGTACAACGACCTCGACGCCGCCGAGGACTGTTTCAGTCGCTACGGTGAAAAAATCGCTTGCGTCATCATCGAGCCGGTCGTCGGAAATATGGGCTGCGTGCCGCCCGAACCTGGCTTTTTGGAGGGGCTGCGCGAGATCACCGCGCAGCACGGCGCCCTGTTGATCTTCGACGAAGTGATGACGGGGTTTCGCGTTGCGCTCGGCGGCGCCCAGGCGCTCTACGGCATCAAGCCCGACCTGACCACTCTCGGCAAAGTCATCGGTGGTGGCCTGCCGGTCGGCGCCTACGGCGGACGCGGCGACGTCATGGAAATAGTCGCGCCGCTCGGACCCGTCTACCAAGCCGGTACGCTCTCGGGTAATCCGCTTGCCGTCGCCGGCGGCCTCGCCATGCTGCGAGCTCTTCGCGACAGCGACGAGCTCTACGAGCGGCTGGCTGGCTACGCAGCCAAGCTGGGCGACGGCGTCTTGGCGGCGGCGAAAGAAGCCGGCGTCGAGCTCTCGGTCAACCGCGTCGGCTCGATGATCACCTTCTTTTTCAACCCTGGGCCGGTGAAGGATTGGGACAGCTCGTCAGCCAGTGATACCGATCGCTTCGCGCGCTTCTTCCGAGGCATGCTCGAACGCGGAATCTACCTTCCCTGTTCGCAATTCGAGGCTGCGTTCTTATCGGGGGCGATGACTGAGGCTGACATCGACGCAACCATAACTGCGGCGGCGGCGACGCTCGAAGACCTCGGCTAAGAAAAATGCTCAAGGTCGGCCTCACCGGCGGGCTCGCCAGCGGCAAGAGCTTCGTCGGCCGTTGCCTGGCTGAGCTTGGCGCCCACGTCGCGCAAGCCGACCGCATGGGCCACGAGATCCTCGAGCCCGGCGGCGAAGCCTTCGACGAGGTCGTGGCAACGTTCGGCCACGAGATGCTCGACGAGCAAGGTCGCATCGACCGCAAGCGCCTAGCCGCCGTCGTCTTCAACGCATCAAAGAAGCTCGAGCAGTTGAACGCTCTCGTCCATCCGCACGTATTCGCTAGACAGGAAGTCTTCTTTGCCGAAGTCGCCGAAAAGGATCCGGGCGGCGTCGCGGTAATCGAGGCGGCGATCATGATCGAAACCGGCAGCTACAAGAACTACGACCGGCTGGTGCTCGCCGCTTGCAGCCAAGAGGAGCAGATCCGGCGCTTCATCCATCGCGATGGCGCCGACGAGATACGAGCCCGCGCCCGACTCGCCCGGCAGATGCCGATCGACAAGAAACGCGCCTACGCCGACTACATCGTCGACACGTCGGGAACGAAAGAGGAAACACGCGTGCGAACTGCCGAACTTTGGGAGAAACTGAGACTAGAGGCGGAGAATAGAGCGGAATGAAGCACAGCGCAGTCCGGCTGACCTGGATGGTCCTTATCTTCACCGCGGCGTTCATCGCAGGCACCACCTCGCCCGACTGGTTCACCTCGCGCGATCCCTTTTGGACGCAGGCGCAATCGAGCAAGCTGTCCGCCGACGAACAGTCCAACATCGAGATCTACAACCGGGCTGCCCGAGCGACGGTCAACATCACCTCCACCGTACTCAAGCAGGGCTGGTGGTATGAGGTCTACCCGAGCGCCGAGTCCGGCTCCGGCTTCCTGGTCGACGCCGAGGGCCGCATCCTTACCAACCACCACGTTATCGGCGGCAACGCGCCGAAGATCGAGGTCACTCTGGCCGACGCCCACGACCACCAACGCTACGAAGCCGAAGTGCTCGCCGTCGACGAATCAAACGACCTCGCACTGATCAAGATCAACCCCAACAAGCCGCTGTCTCATCTCGATCTCGGAAACTCCGAAGATCTAAGGGTCGGCCAAAAAGTGCTCGCCATAGGCAACCCGTTCGGCCTCGAGGGAACCTTGACGACGGGCATCATCAGCTCGCTCGGCCGCTCGATCGGCGACCGCAACGGCGTGCTCGAAGAGATGATTCAGACCGACGCCGCGATCAATCCGGGCAACTCGGGCGGGCCCTTGCTCGACTCATCCGGCGCCGTGATCGGCGTCAACACCGCGATCTACGGAAAAGGCGGGAACATCGGGATCGGCTTCGCCATGCCGATCAGCCGCGCCCGGCCTCTGCTTGAATTCGTTCGCTCGGGCGGCACGGCGCGTCAGCCGCGTCACCCGGGCATGCGCACCCGCTTCCTCGACGCGCGTTGGGCGCGCGGACTCAAGCTGCCGGCGACCGGCTATCTGACGCTCGAAGTCCAGCGCGGCTCGGCGGCGGCGCAGGCCGGGGTGCGCGGCGCGACGCGCGAGATCGTCGTCGGCAACTACCTCATCCCCTGGGGCGGCGACTACATCATTGAGGTCGACGGACGCCCCGTGACCCACCCCCGCGTTCTCAGCCAAGCGATGTCCCTCAAGCAGGGCGGCGATACGCTGCGCCTCAAAGTCATCCGCGGCGGCGAAGAGGTCGAGCTCACGCTCACGCTGCAATCCGAGACCATGCGCCTCTGATGCTTGACGGTCTGCAGTACCGACTGCTCAAGAGAATCAGCCCCGGCGAGCCGGGCCACATGAGCGGCGCCGCCTACCTCGGCAAATCAAAGCTTGAGATGCAGCTCGGCGACATGCTGGGAGATCTCTCCGGCAAGACCGTCATCGACTTTGGTTGCGGTGAGGGCGCCGAGGCAGTCGAACTCGCCCAGCGCGGCGCCGCCCGCGTCATTGGTCTCGACATTCAGGCCGAGCGGCTCGAAGCAGCTCGCCGCGCCGCCGAATCGGCGGGCGTTGCCGAACGTTGCCTCTTCGCCAAAACCACCGACGAGCGCGCCGACTTGATCACCTCGCTCGACGCCTTCGAGCACTTCGACGACCCTGCCGCCATGCTCAAGCTGATGGCCAAGCTGCTCAAGCCCGACGGCGCCGTTGTCGCCTCCTTCGGTCCGACTTGGTATCACCCATTGGGCGGCCACCTCTTTTCGATCTTTCCTTGGGCGCACCTGCTCTTCAGCGAAAAAGCCCTGATGCGTTGGCGCAATGACCTGCGTGACGACGGCGCAACCTGCTTTCGCGAGGTTGCCGGCGGACTCAACCAGATGACCATCCGCCGCTTCGAGCGGATTGTCGAGGCCGGCCCGTTTCGGATCGAGCGGCTACAAACGGTGCCCATTCGAAAGCTGCGTCCGTTGCACAGCAGGCTGACGCGCGAGCTCACGACCGCGATCGTTCGATGCCGTCTCAGACTTATTAAATAATCAATTCATATCATCACAAGAAAAACAATTACTTTGCCTTATGATGGTCTGCCGTGCTTTACTGGAGGAGTCCCCTTCCTGAAGCCCTTGAAAGAGCTGTATTCGTGAGCCAACCTAAAACCCTGTTCGAAAAAATATGGGACGATCACGTCGTCGTCCATCAGGCCGATTCGCCGGCCGTTCTTTACATTGATCTGCACTTGGTGCATGAGGTCACCTCGCCGCAAGCCTTTGAGGGGCTGCGCGAGCGCGGCATCAAGGTCCGTCGTCCCGATCACACGATCGCCACGATGGATCACAGCATCCCGACCCGCGACGACCGCCTGCAGGTCATAGCGGACCCGATCGCCCGCAAGCAGGTCGAGCAGTTGCGCATCAATTGCAAGGAGTTCGGCGTTCCACTAGCGGACATGGGCTCCGAAGACCAGGGTATCGTGCACGTCATCGGACCCGAGCTCGGCGTTACTCAACCCGGCTTCACCGTTGTCTGCGGCGACAGCCACACCGCGACTCACGGCGCATTCGGCGCACTGGCGTTCGGTATCGGCACCACCGAGGTCGAGCACGTGCTCGCCACGCAGACCTTGTTGCAGAACAAGCCCAAAAGCTGCCAGGTGCGCTTTGAGGGCGCCGCCCCGGCAGGCGTTACCGCCAAGGATCTGATTCTGGCCTTGATCGCCCAAATCGGCGTCGGGGGCGGCACCGGCTACGTGCTGGAATACACTGGCGAGGCCATCCGCGCGCTCACGATGGAAGGCCGCATGACGCTGTGCAACATGTCGATCGAGGGCGGGGCTCGCGCCGGCATGGTTGCACCCGACGACAAGACCTTTGAGTTTCTCAGGGGCCGTCCAAAGGCTCCTCATGGCGCAGATTGGGACAAGGCGCTAGCGCGCTGGCGGGCGCTCCCGAGCGACGAAGGCGCGACCTACGACAAGACAATCACCGTTGACGCAACGAGCCTCGAGCCGATGATTACCTACGGCACCAACCCCGGACAGGGCGTGCGCGTCACCCAGGCCGTGCCCGACCCCGCCGCGCTCAACGACGCCAATCAGAGCGCCGCGCTGCGCAAGGCGCTCGACTACATGCAGCTTGAGCCCAACAAGCCGCTGCTCGGCCATCCGGTCGACGTTGTCTTCATAGGAAGCTGCACCAACTCGCGCATCTCCGACCTACGGCAAGCAGCCGACGTTCTAAAAGGACGCAAGGTCAACCCCAAAGTCCGCACCATGGTCGTGCCTGGGTCGGAAAAGATTCGCAAGCAAGCCGAGGCCGAAGGACTCCACGAAATCTTCCGCGCTGCCGGCGCGGAGTGGCGCCAAGCCGGCTGTTCGATGTGCATCGCCATGAACGGCGATCAGCTCAGTCCAGGCCAGTACAGCGTATCCACCTCGAATCGCAACTTTGAAGGACGCCAAGGCAAGGGAGGCCGTACCTTCCTCGCCTCGCCGCTGACCGCCGCCGCCTCCGCCGTCGAAGGCGTGGTAGCAGACGCCCGCCGCTACTTGAGCTAGAAGAAAGGAAGCCCGTCTCATGGAACCACTAAAGAAATTCAGCGGCCGCGTCGTTCCCCTGCCTGTGCGAGATATCGATACGGACCAGATCATCCCGGCGCGTTTCTTGAAAACCATCGATAAGGACGGCCTTGGGAAAAGCCTCTTTTGCGATTGGCGCTACAACGAGGATGGCTCGCCCAAGCCCGATTTCGTCATCAACACGCCGCGCGCCGAGGGAGCGGCAATTCTACTTGCCGGCGACAATTTTGGCTGCGGCAGTTCGCGCGAGCACGCCCCCTGGGCTCTGATGGGATTTGGTTTTCGTGCCGTAATCTCGACCTCGTTCGCCGACATTTTCTGCGGCAACTGTCTCAAGAACGGCCTGCTGCCGATCGCCGTTGATGATGCGGTCAGCAAGAAGCTTTTTGAGCTCGCAGACGCCGACGAATCGATTGAGCTGACGATCGATCTCGAAATCCAGACCCTCACGCTACCCGACGGCTCCTCGGTCGAGTTCCCGATCGACGCTTTCTCGAAAAAATGCCTGCTGGCCGGAATCGACCAACTCGGCTACCTACAGCAGCAGCAGGAAGCGGTGCTGGCCTACGAGCAAAAGCGCGGCGACTTGGTCAACACAATGTAGGCAACGTCGGCGAGAATGCAGCTGATCGCACCGGCCTTGGTTCGCTCGGCTCTTCCCGGCGGGAAGCTGGATCCTACCCGTCCACTATCGGCTGAATCGTTGCAATGTCGAGCTTCGCTAACCCTTCCCGCAGTTCTTCAAAGTGCGGCTGATTACGGTACGTCCCCACGATCGCTCCGCCTGAGCCGGCGAACTTGGCGGTCGCGCCGGCTGCCCGAGCGGCTCGCAGCATTTGCAGATTTCCTTCGCTGACGCGGTAGATGCTCGACCGGAGGTCGAAGTTCTCGTTGACCAGCGCGCCGAGCCGCTCACGGTCGCCGTCGAGCAGTGCCTGCCTACCCTCGCGGGCGATCTCGGCCCAACGCTTCATCGCGTTGACCACATCGGAGTCGCCAGCCGCAAACCGCGATCGAATGTCGTTGTGAAAGACTTCGGTACCCTCGCTCAGCGATGTTCGATAGGCGACGTAGACGTTGCCCAACAGCGCCGGGTCGAGCGACTCGTAGCCGCCATAGCCTAGCTCATCCATCAGCTCTCTGGCGAAGTCCATGTAGACGATGCCTTCGTAGGTTTGGATCACGCGGTCTTGCAGGCCAGCGCCGACGCCTAGCTCGCGGGTTTCGGTTTGCAGCACGAGGTTGGCCTGTTCGGGCGCGGGAATCTCAACCTCGAAATACTCCATCAGTGCGCGCAGGCCGGCGGTGATGATGGCGCTCGATCCGCCCATGCCAAGCCGCAGCGGAATGTTCGACTCGTACTCAAGAGTGAAGTTGCGATCCGGCAACTCGATCTCTCGCTCCAAGCAGTAGTCGCTGAAGCGCACCAACAGCGCGCGCAAGATGCGGATGCCGCCGTAGTAGCCACGCCAACGGGTCACGCGGCGCAGCTCGTCGAGATTCTCCCAAACGGGGAAGTCCGCCGCCGAGGCCTTGATCTCTAGCCGCGCACTGGGATAGAGCAGCACGCGAGCGCGAAAGTTCTTCAGGATGAAGGCGATGGTCTTGCCGTAGTAACCGTCGCTCGGGTTGCCGAGCAGCCCGGCCCGAGCGTAGGCGTAGGTCTCAATCATTTCTTGGAGGTTTCAGAGCTGGCAGAGACCGCGGCGGCGGGCTTCGAGATCTTCTTCTTGCTCTTATCGCGCGGCATCACCGCCCAGGCGACGCCGTAGGCGATCAGACCGGGCGAGAAGGGCAGAATCGACGCGCCGGCCCAAAGCGCCCGCACCAGCCGCGGATCCTTGTTGAAGTAGCGTGCAACGCCCGAGCAGACTCCAGCGACTTTCTTCTGTTCCAAGTCGCGGCGCAGTTTGCGTTTCTGAAGCGCTTTGCCGCAACGGCGGCAGAACTCGTCCTCGGCTTCGAGCGGAAAGCTGCAGCTCGGACAATAGAGCGCCACACGTTGAGGCTAACTCAGGTCTAGGATGGGCGCAAGGCCGCCTGCGCGACGTCTGTAGGTTGTGCGGCGCCCTATCATGAAAGGCGTCCAAGGCCTCCCTATGGCGGAATCGAGCTCATCGTCGAGCGGCATACCCCAGGCCGAGGTCCGCGAAGAACTGGCGCGGGTGCTGTCAAGCAGCGCCTTCGCGGAGTCGCCTCGGCTGAAGCGATTCCTGCGATATGTCGTCGAGGCGCGCTTGGCGGGCGAAGACGACCGCATTCAGGAATACGCGATCGGGCTCGAGGTCTTCGACCGCGGCGAGTCGTTCGATCCTCGGATCGACTCGATCGTCCGCGTCGAAGCGCGCCGATTACGCGACAAGCTTGGTTCCTATTACGAGACGGACGGCCACAACAGCGCGACGGTGATCCGGCTGCCGCGACGGGGCTACGCACCGAGCTTCGAAGCGCGCGGTGAGGCGGCCCGGGAGCAGGGATCTCCGCAACCTCCTCCAAGAACGCCCTTTCGAAAGCGGGCGGCTGTTGGCGCAGCGATCGCCGCCATTCTGGCGGTGGCGCTGGTAGTCGTTCCTCCTTCGGGAACCGAGCTCTCGCGCTCGCAAGGCGCTGTTTCGTTTGAGATCCACCCGCCGCCGGGGACCCGGCTCGTACCGACCTACAATGGCGGCGCCACGGTTTTGTCGCCCGACGGCTCGCAGCTCGTTATCGTCGCTCGTGAGATCGAATCGGGCCTTCGGAAGCTTTACCTGCGTTCTCTGTCCGATGTCGCGACACGCCCGCTGTTGGCGACCGCGGGCGCCAGACGACCGTTTTGGTCGCCCGACGGTTCCAAGATTGGATTCCAGGCAGACCTCAAGCTACGCGTCCTGGACTTGAGCAACGAAACGGTCGTCACGCTGGCGGACGCCCCGCAGTCTCGAGGAGGTTCCTGGTCGTCTTTTGAAGGCGGCACGATCATCTTCGCGCCCGAAAGACGCGGAGGGCTCTATCGAATTCCGGCCGGGGGAGGGACGCCGGAACCTCTGACCGAACCTTCGCGAAACGACCAATGGGTGGACGGCTGGCCGCATTTCTTGCCCGACGGAAGACGCTTTCTCTACAGTCGCAAGAACCGGCGATCAGGCGACTCGATGATTCGTCTGGCGGATCTGGAAAGCTCGGAAGACCGTGAGCTGACCAGCGCCCATTCCGGCGCCGCCTACACTCGCGGCGAGAGCGGGGGCAGCCTGCTGTTTGTACGAGACGACGTGTTGACGGCGCAGCGGTTTGACGTGGCCACCGGCCAGTTGATCGGAAAGGCCGAACCTTTTACCGAAGCTCTAGAATCTGGATCGTCGTCCGTATTCAACTACTACTTCTCAGCCTCTCGAACGGGAACCATCGCGTACCGGCGAGGGCCTAGTCGATTCGGAGAGTCGGAGATCACCTGGTACGACCGCGTGGGTCGAAGAACGGGAACCGTGGGCCCTGTCGCCGAGCACTGTTACATCAGCCTCTCGCCGGACGAAAAACACCTGGCATCGGCGATCATCGATCATGCCGCTAGCAGCGTCAACGTCTGGACCATCGATATTGAGCGAGGGGTCGCGACGCGCCGGACGAACCACCCGGCTTTGGATCGAACTCCAGTCTGGTCTCCCGACGGGAAGCAGCTTCTGATCTCTTCGAGCCGAGCAAGCTCGAGCCGCATCTACTCCGTTCCCTCAGGCGGCGGCGATGCGAGTGAGTTTCTAGACTATTCGCCGGATGAACCGACGGACGACTGGGTAAGCCAGTGGAGCAGCCGGGCGGATGCCGTCGTCTTCTCCAGGGGGCCGCGCCGGGCCCGCGATATCTTCGCGGTTCGCCCCGGCGGTCGACCGCGCAAGCTGATTGACGGACCGAGCCATCAGATCAACGGGCGAATCTCTCCCGACGGCCGGCGCATCGCCTATGACTCCGATGAGCAAGGCCGCCGGGAGGTGTTCTTAGAAGACTACCCGCCCACGGGCCGCCAGACTCGTATCTCCTCCAATGGCGGAGGGTTTCCGCTGTGGCGCGGCGACGGCCTCGAACTCTTCTACATCGAGCCCGGCGGGAACGTTATGGCGGCAGCGATCAGCGCGGGCGCCGAGATGGAAGTCTCGCTGCCAAAGAAGCTCTTCCAAGTTCGTTTTCCCTTCAGCCCGGCTCTCGCCGTCTATCAGTACGCCGTGACTCGAGACGGCCAGCGCTTCCTTTGCGCCACCGTTAAGACCGAGCCGCCCGTGGTGGTCGTTCTGAACTGGGAGCGCCTGTTCAAACCCTAGCCCGTCTCGTCAGGCCGTTCGGAGCACACAAGCTCGCAATTGATCCAATAGGCCGCGACGACCGTAGGGAGCGATCCGAGCTCTAGGCAGGGATCGCTCCTTCTAGGTCGCAGCTCGGCGGCGTCCGTCTCTAGGGGAGGACGGAGAGCCGGACCGCCATTCGATCGAGCAGCTCCTTAATCGCGTCGGCTTGCATCGAGCCGGCCTCGGCCGCTGCCGCAGAAGAGTCGGCGCGTTTGGCGGTCCAGGCCCCGATGAATACGCGAGACCCGGATTGCAGCAGGGCTTCGGAACCGCCGTCGGCCAACCCTCCCAGGAGGTTGAGGTCGATCGAGCCTGTGGGGTTGGCGACCGTACCCGATATCGACATCCGACAGTCGGCTTCTACCTTGTAGACCATCTCCGAGCCGACCGCCGCAGCCGCCGCGACGAGGTCGTTTGGGATGACTCGCTTGACCGGACCATCGACCCCCGACAGCGTTAGCCAGTCCTTCCAGAAGACGATTCTCCCCGCGCCGTCGGCGACAAGCGCGCCCGCCACGGTCGTGGGAGCGGGAGAGTCTCCCCGCATGTCGAATCCTGTTCCCTGGAAGGCGTACCTGCCGACGAAGTCCGCGTCGGAGCACGTGTGAACGGCGATGCCGTTCTGACCAAGGGCCGGTATCGAAAGGGACATCAGAAGGGTAAATAGAGCCAAATGGGGAAGTCGCGTCATGTTTTCTCCTCGCTCGCGCGGTTGGCGCGTGTCGAATGCGAGTTTCCCCCGCGAAGAGCTAACAAGCCAAGTTTGTTGAGGTTAGGCGAAAGTTAAGTCACGTTAGACGGGCTTGGATTGAGGCACTTGGGCGTCGTGGCCGAGGATGGACAGTCCGTGAAGCGATCTGCTACGAAGTCCTAATGGCCTACAACGAAGCTCTCGCCCAACGAATCCGCGTCACGCTCGGCCGTCACTCCGCCTTCACCGAGAAGAAGATGTTCGGGGGCATTTGCTTCCTGATCAACGGCAATATGGTTTGTGGGACCTCGAGCGAGGAGCTGATGTTGCGGCTCGGCGACGAGGGAGCGCAAGCCGCGCTACAAGAGTCCAATACCCGCGAGATGGACTTCACCGGCCGTCCGCTCAAGAGCATGATCTACGTCAGTCCCGAGGGGATCGTCTCAGACCGCAATCTCGAAAGATGGGTCAAACGGGCGGCTTATTTCGTCTCAACGCTGCCGCCGAAGAGAGCGAAGAAAAAGAAGAGCAAGTAGCTGGCCCGCGGAAGCCGATCAAATCCTCGCCGGCCGTGAGCACATCTCCGCGCCCGCCAGCACGATCATCGCCGAGAAGAAACCCCACAGCAGCAGCGTGATCGAGATAAAGAAAGGCCCGTAGGCGCCGCGCAGGTCCAGCAGCGGCCAAATCGTCGCATATACGAGCTGTCCTGTTTCGACCGCCGCTGCGGCGAAGATCGCCGTCGGAATTACCCGGCGCAGCGGCGCCGGCCCGTTCGGCAAACGCCAGTAGATCAAGGTAAATACCAGTATCAGAGCTGAGATCTCAGCCAGCTTCAGCCCGGCCGCCAAGGCTTGATCCGCCTGCGGAAACCAACCCTGTAGGCGCTCCAAGTTCAAAGCCGCAAGCTGCGCCGAACCGACCGCCGCCGCTCCGCACAGAAACGTGAGCGAAAAGCTCATCAATTGATTGCGCCAATAGCTGCGATCGCCCGGAAAACGCCACAGGCGATTGAGCGCCACCTCAAGCGGCATGAAGACCCCGTTTGCCGAAAAGATCAGCAGAACGATCGACACCGCCTCAACCCTCCCCCGCGACAGCACCGCGAACCGCACATTGCGCTCTACGAACCCAACCAGCCCCGGGTCCTCGGGCAAGAAACCCCGCAGGCCGACGTAGATCGCCGCCTCCGCGCCGGGCCATTCGAGCACATTCCGCGAAACCGAGAGAATCAACACCAGGAACGGAAAGAATCCCAACAGCACGCTCGCCGCGATCGACATCGCGTAGACGTGGCTGTCGATCGCAAAAAGATAGCCGACCGTTGGCCGATACCAATCGACGATCCTCCTAAACAGCCCTCGACTTAGGCTGGGCGAGTCGTCCGGCAACAGCGAGACCTCGCTCACCGCCCCGTGCGCTCCCAGCCGCCGCCTTCGTGTCCGAACGAGAACGCCTCCGGATGGAGAATCTCCGCCAAGATCTCAACCGTCTCGACCAGCCGCGGTCCAGGCCGGTTGAAGTACTGGTTCCCGTCGGCTACGTACACCCGCCCCAGCCGGGCGGCGCGCAGCCTGCTCCATTCTGGCCGTGCCGCAAGCAGCGGCACGTCTTCCCGGGCCCGCGCTAGGTCGAAACCGCAAGGCGCGATCACGATTACGTCGGGATCCGCCTCAACGATCTGCTCGAACTGCATCCAGGGAGAATGCTCGCCGTGGATGCCGAAGAGACATTCGCCGCCTGCGAGCCGAATCAACTCGGGCGTCCAATTCCCAAACGCCATCAGCGGGTCGACCCACTCGATGCCGGCGATGCGCGGCCGCCGGCCTATCGACTTCGAGCGACTCGCGACGGCGTCAATGCGCTCGCGCACACTCTCGACTAGTCGCTCGCCGGCGGCTGGATCTTCCAGCGCGTCGGCGGTGCGTAGCATGTCGGTCCACACGTTCTCGATGCTGTTCGGCTGCAACGAAACGATGCGGACATCGAGATCGGTAATCTCTCGGACGGCCGCCTCCACGTCGCGCAAGCTTACGGCGCAAACGTCGCACTGCGTCTGTGTGATGATGTGCGTCGGGTGCAGCTCGCGCAGCTTGTCGGCGAAGACTTCATACACGCCCAACGCGTCCCGCGCGGGAGAACGAACGGCCAAACTCTTCACCCGCCGGTCGATCTCGCGGCTTGTCCCTACCGGGTCAAAACGCGGTTGCGTGAGGACGGGGAGAGAACGGACCGACGGCGGAAAATCGCACTCATGCGAGCGCCCGACAAGCGAACTTTCATACCCCAGCGCACAGACGATTTCGGTGGCGGAAGCGATCAGCGAGACAATGCGCACAACGTCTCACGAGGTTACCACCGGAGCAATCGGCCGTGTCTCAGTTCACGCGGCCTGCACGGCTAATCTCACCAACTCGCATGACCACGGTTCGGAGATGGCCCAATCGCCGAACGCGGGGCCGATCAAAGCGATGGAACGGGCCGCTGTTCGGGGCCGAAGAGAAAGCTCAACGCCGGCGCAAGCTCAGCTGGAGGCAGCCGGACCACGCGGGGCCGGATGACCAACACCAAGTTGTTTTGATCGACTTGGCGCGTATTTCCCGAGAATATCCGGCCGATAATTGGAATCCGCGACAGACCTGCCAAACCGGAACGCGTCTGAAACTCCGACTGTGTCGCGACGCCGGAAATTAATGCCGTCTCGCCCTCGCTTAGTCGTACTTGGGACGAAAATTGGCGATTTGCGATCACCGGCAATCCGTTCGACGACCCTCCGGAGAGTATCCTGAATTCGGCCTCGAAGGTCAGAGTAACCTCTCTCGCGCTGTGCACCATTGGCGTCACAGTAAAGATTAGTCCCAGGTCCTCGAAGGTGAAGGAGGGAATCGGCGTCTGAAAATCGCCCGGCAACCCCGTCACGTCAACGACCTGCTCGAAGCGGGAGTTTACGATCGGGAAGCGCTCGCCTAGCTTTAACTCAGCCTCCCCGCCGTGGGACGCCAACAGTTGATACGACTGTTTGGACTGGCCGTTGCCCGCCGTGAGCACCGCGACAAGGCGGGCGTCGCCGACGCTGACGCCGAAAATAGTCTCTCCGCCTCCGATGCCGATCAACGGGGCGCCGGGCTCGACGGTCGGCGGCTGGTTGTTCCAAACCGTCGAGAAATTCGTGATCGTAGCCGATGTCGGCAGTTCAATTCCCAGCTCGCGCATCTGGCCTCGGTTGAGCGATATCAGCTCGACCTCGACCACTACCTGCCCTCGCGGCTTGGAAACGTAGGCGAAGAGAGCCTGCGCCATGCGCACTTTGCTGACGGTATCGCGCAGCAATACCATGTTGGCGGAATTGCTGACGAACTGGCGTTGGATGTCGACCACCCCTTGGACCGCCTGTGCGATTTCGTTCACTTCCTCCGGCGTCATTGCGTCAGGCAGCGAGACGGCGACGCTGACCACAGGCTCCAGCTCGCGGCGCTTGTTCTGGTTGTCCTCGGCGACCATAAACAAGCGCGGACCGAGAGGAATTACGAAAGCGTTAGCGACATCGTTGAGCGCCCCGATGATCGTTGTGAAGCGGGCGTCCTCGATTTCGAATCGAATCTTGTCGTCGGCGTCAAAGTCTGAGTCAAAGACGACGTCGAGGCCGAAAGACTGTGCGACCTCTGCGTAGGCCTTGTGCACCGTGTCTTTGATCTTGAAACTCCCAAGCTTGCTCTCGGGCTTGAGCTCGGCCGGCGGCCGCAGCAGCGGCAGCTTGCTCAGCTCGGTCTCAAATTGGGCGTCCTGCTCCGCGACCGCGAGATCATCCGGCTTCTCGGCGATCGGATAGCTGCCGGCTGGATCGACCTGCTGCGCTTCCGCCGGGCGTCCAGCCGCCGCCAATAACTGTGCTGCGGCGATGCTCAGCCGCTCGGCCGAACGGATGTAGGTGAGATTGCCCGGGTCCTCGATGCGCGCCTGCAGATAGTGCGACCAAGCCTTGAGCGGCAGTCCTTTCTTCTCGGCCTTGCGGCCCAGCTTGTATTCCTGCGCGCCGGGCGTCGCGGCTTCAGCAACGCTGAAGACCAGAGCCAGGACAAGAATCAGGCGCACAAAACGCACATACGGATGACGCCGCCGAGACGAAGAGCGTGCAGGGGATTACTGGGTGCTGAGAGGGACCGTCACGCGTAGATTCGCTCCATGGCCCGGATTCGATTCAAGCGTCAAACGTCCGCCCAGCGTACGAACGCGCTGCTTGATGCTGCGTGGCCCCATGCTGAGTGCGTCAAGCTCCTCAAGGGTATACTTGCCGCCAAAGCGGAAGCCCTGGCCGTTGTCATCCACGGAAAGCAGCAGCTCGCTGTTCTTCTTCTCGACCGCGAAAAGCACATGCGTCGCCTGGGCATGTTTGTAGATGTTGTGCAGCGCCTCGCGGGCGATCTTGAGCACCTCGGCGCCGACCTTGCCCGGCAACGAGAAATCGCCGTTCTGCAGACCCATCACCGTGACCGCCACGCCGGTCTCCTTCTGGAAGCCTTCGACGAGCCGCCGCGCCGCCGCCGTGAGCGAAGAGTCGTCGCTCTCAATCGGACGCATGCGATGCACGAACGTCCGCATCTCGCCAACCAGCCGGCGTGAAAGGTCATACAGCGCGTCGAGCTCACTATTCGCCGCTTCTGCGTCACGCTCACGCAACTTGCGGATGATCTGCAACCGCATCTCAAAGCTGATCACGCTCTGCAACGGTCCGTCGTGTAGATCGTGAGCAATGCGTCCGCGCTCGATCTCGGCTGACTCGTACTCGGTCCTGCGTACGACCAGCAGATGCCGCACGACCTCCCGGAACAAGTGCGAGACGTCGGTCATTTTCTTGCGTTGCAGCGGCCGCACGTCCCCTACGCAGTTGATTAGCAGCAAACGCCCGATTGGTTTCTCGCCGTCAAATAGCCCGCAGCCGACGGCGTTATAGATCTCGAACTTCTGCACGAGGTACGGGTGCAGATCGAAGTCGCGCTGCACCCGCCTGCCCGACTCGTCGGTGAGCGACACGTCGTTGGCGTGGAAATCCATGCGATTACCCGCCATGCACGCCCACTCAGGACGTTGGTCAAGAGCGACTGGTGGAGGATCCGAGGGGCCGCGCTGCGGCGGGTACTGACAAATCGCGTAATAGTCCGACGAGGTGTCCCACAACGCAAGCACCGCGCGCGAGGCGCGCAGCCAAATACTGAGCTCGCGTAAGGCCGCCTCGACGGCCAGCGCCATGTCGGATTCCGAAAGGCCTCCTGCTTGGCGCAGCGCCGACGAAATACGCTGCTCGATGCGTTGACCCTGGTAGGTGAAGTACCAGCCCAGCGAGCCGCCCACTACCAGCATGAACATGAACGAACTGATCGAGAAGCGGAACTGGCGGTCCGCCCCCGCCAGCCAAGCGGCGAAGAATACCAAGCTGATCGAAGTCAGCGCCAAGACTTCGCGCGGCCCATGCAGCAGTGCAGCCTGCGTCACCAGGAAGTAGAACATCAGCAACGCGATGCCCACGTCGGCCCGCGAGCTCAGCAGCACCAGCAGCACCATCGCGCACAAGTCGATGATCAGGACCGGATAGGTCGAGAGCCGCACCCGCCGGGCGTTACGGAAGATCAGAATCAGGAGGCAGTAGAGCCCGAAGATCGAGCCGACAACGATGGTAAGCGATGTCGTCGACGTCGGCTCCGCCAGTAGTTGCGAGGCGAGATAACCGGCGACGATGACGACCCGCATTACCGCCAGGTGGTATAACCTGCGGCGCCGGAGTACTAGTTCTTCGGTAAAGGATTCTCTCGGCACAGACGCGCGGGATGCAGAAGCTCCCAGCCTGATCTTACCCCTCCAGCTGGTGTGAGCGGGCGGTCCGGGCGGAGCTTCAGTACCTATTCTTCCGCGAAGAGGACAAACCTGAAGGCGGCTGTAGGACCTTCGCCTGAGCCGAGACCGAGAGCCCACGCGCACGAGGGGGGCTCAATTGGGCGAGATTGCGCCTATGGAGCCGCGAATCTTGTCGCCCATAGCGGAGTAGCGCTCGACCGCTTTCTCCTTGTCTTGGAAGGGGAGCTGGGCGACGATCTCGGCGATTGTCGGCTGGACCTTCGTCTGTAATACCCCGAAGCTCATCGCATTGGCGAGAGCGTCCGCGGCCGACACCATCCCGCGCAGCGTTCCCTCGGAATAGGGCGCTCCCTGATGGGAGAAAATCGCCTCGGCGAAGTCAGCAGGCAGGTTCCAGTGCTGGGCCAGCCATTGGCCGGCGGCTGCGTGGTCGATGTCGAAGAGTTGGCGCTCGCACTCGAGCTCGTCGAAATCGTTTTCGCGCGCAACCTCCAGCATGTTGCCGTATTCCTTCGGGTAGCAGGCCAAGATCGCCAGCCGTCCGACGTCGTGGAGCAGGCCAATCGTGTAGGCTCGGTCGCGCGCTTGGTGCAGCGTATCCGAGAGTTCCTCGCAGAGCAACGCACAGGCCAAGCTGTGATCCCAACAGATGCGGAGACCCTTGTCGCGCATGAATCCGTGTGAGAACCGCCCTAGTGCGACCGTCAGAGCCAACCGCTTGACTGAGTCGGTGCCGAGCACAACGATCGCATGCGAAATGTTGTCAATGCGTCGACTAAGCCCGTACAGCGCGGAGTTCGATACGCGCAAGATCTCGGCCGACAGCGCCGGGTCAACGCGCAGTAGCTTCACGACCTGCTTCATGGGCACGTCTTCGTCGTCGAGCAGGCTGAGCAACTGCAGCGCAACGGCGGGGAAGGGAGGCAGGGACTTCAATGCCCAGGGCTTGTCGTCCCCGCCGGCTGCGGCCGAGCTAGGGGACGACTTGGTTATGGAGCCTTGCGTAGTCTGAACTGCCATTGGAGCACCCAATGGCTATATCGGCCCGAGCGGAACCATTGTTTATCTGGAATGCGCTCCCGCCGCACAAACCGCGTAGGCCTAAAGCCGCAGCCCCTTACGCCGATGAACGGGTAGGGAGCCAGAGCGAAGATGGTCACCGAGCCAATCTATCTAGCAATCAAAGCGCTGCGCGAGGAGCTCACGCGCCTCGACCAAGTAATCGCAGCGGTTGAAGCCATGAACGAAGGCAGACAGCGGCGAGGACGTCCGCCGAAGTTCATCAGCGACCGGCGCCTCGCCAAAGCTGAGAAGCCTCAGAAACACCGCAGAAACGGGGCCAAGTCGCATACCAGGGTTGTCAAACCCTAGCCGTCATTTTCGTAGCAACGCCAGGTGAGTATCGGGGCGGACCCCGCGCGCCCTCTGCCGTCGGCGCGGTTCAGCGAGGCATCCGTTCCAGTCGAGCCAGCGCGGCCGGCGCCCGCACCAGTCCTCGGCCGCTGTGCATGTTGTGGAACGCCGGGCCAATCTGTAGACAGCTCTCATAGATCGCCCGCCGGATCTCTCCCGCTTGGGCCTCGGGAAATGCCTGCCAGAGCAACGCAGCGACGCCCGCGACGTGCGGCGCCGCCAACGATGTCCCGTCGAGCGTCTCGTAGGGCTCGTCGCCGAGCTCGGCCGCTTCCGCCATCGGACGAGCGGTGCAGATCGCCGCTCCCGGCGCGACCAGGTCGGGCTTGACCGAGACGCTGTCCTCGCTCCAAGCAAACGCCCCGCCGCCGGAAAACTCGGCAACGCGATCATGGGCGTCGACGGCGCCGACCGCACAAGTCCCGGGCAAGTTCGCCGGGCTACCGGTCACGCCGAGGCCGTCGTTGCCCGCCGCCGCCACCGCGAAAGCTCCGAGTCTCTCCAGGTTTCCGAGCACCGCCTCGTAGACCTCGCTGTAGCCCGAACCGCCCAATGACAAGCTCAAGATTCGAGCCCCGCTAAGACCTGACGCGTCGAACCGGCGCCCTGAGGCAGCGCTGCCGCCGAAAGCAATCGGGCCGCGGGCGACACGCCAATCGCCCGACCCAAGGAGCTGCCGCCGACCAACACCCCCGCCGTTTGCGTACCGTGGGAAGCGCTGTCGTGGACCGGCGTTCCTGTCAGAGGCATGCCCCAGGGGTCGAAAGCCTCAAACGCCGCAACTTTACCCATCAGGTCCGGGTGCTCGGCGTCGACGCCAGTGTCGATGTGACCGATGAGTACGCCCTCGCCGCGCAGGCCTAGCTCCCAAAGCTTGGGCGCTCCGATACGTTCGACGCCCCAACTCGACGCGGGTGCGCGGGACACATGGCGGCGCGGCGGAGTCGGCGGCCCTTCGAGCAGGTTCGGCAACACCCGCGCCACGCCGGGATGGCGCGCCAGCTCCTCCACCCCTTGCGGGCCGACGCGCAACGCGACCGAGCCGGCTAGCCAAGACGCTCGGTACGGGGATGTGCCGAGCTCGTCCGCGTTACGCAGCGATGCGCTCTTGAGGATGTCGATCTTGGCGCAGAGAGCTTCCGGTTCCCACGACCGTAGGATCTCTCGCTCCCCGTGCGAGTAGAAGCTTGAAAAAACGACGAGAACGTTGCTCGCCCGTCCTGCCCGAGCGAACTGCGCCACGGAGGCTTCAACCCGATCCTGGTCCGCTCTCCAATAGGAATGGCGGGACCAAGGCATCGTGGGCGAATCCTCCTACACCCATTCTGCCCGACGGCGCCTAATCCGCTGGCGCACTCTGAAGGGGGACTCACCGTTCACGGCTCACAAAGAAGTTGTAGACCTTCGCCACGACCCAGCCGCCGAAGAGCCCGTCGGCAAGCGACCAAGCGAAGCCGATCAAGACATTGCCCATCCCGCCTTCTCTCTCAAACCCGGGGTACAGATCCGCCATCGCTCCCAAAAAGTCCGCTCCATAACCCGGGAAGACCAGAGCCGCCGAGCCCACCGTCAGCATCACCGCGCCCCACAGCAGCCCGAAGGTCAAAGCCAGCGCTTTTTCCGAGATCTGCATCATGAAAACACCCCCCCGCCAACTTCTATTTCTGAACCCAGTCGTGGGCCCAATAAGACCTTAAGGCTCGGCTTTCCAACAAACGCTCCGGCGTCGGACATGGGATCATTGTGCCAGATAGTCCCATGAGCTCAATTGCCTTATCTGAAGCCTGGCAGCCCGATCCCGGAGGCGTCGGGGAGCCCGGCGAAGACGCGCATTGTTGGCTCGTCGACGTCGACGAGCCGGCCGCGACCCAAGCCGAAGAAACGCTGTCTTCCGACGAGCGCACGCGCGCCGCCAAGTTTCGTTTCGACATTCACCGCAGCCGATTCGTCGCCGCCCGCTCGGCCCTGCGAAAGATCCTCGGACGCTATCTCAAACAAACGCCGGCATCGATCCGCTTCGCCTACGGCGAGCAAGGCAAGCCCTTCCTCGAATCCGGAGGCGTCGGCTTCAATGTTTCCCACTCCGGCGGCTACGCGCTTATCGCAGTGACGAGCGGCGTCGAGGTCGGCATTGACATCGAGCGTGTAAACCCAGAGCGTTCCGACGAACCGATCGCACGCCGCTTCTTCGCATCCGAGGAAGCCGATCGCCTCGCAGCCTTACCGGCGGAACAGCGCGTTCCGTCGTTCTTCCGTTGTTGGACGCGCAAGGAAGCTTACATCAAGGCAGTCGGCGGCGGCCTCTCCGTCGGTCTATCGAGCTTCACTGTGTCGTTCGCGCCAGGCGAGCCCGCCGCACTGCTCAGCGTCCGCGGCGGCGCCTCCGAGGCTGCCCGCTGGAGCATGTATGAGATTCCCGCTCCCAAGGGCTACGAGGCATCTCTGGCGATCGAAGGACGACCGAACGCGCTGCGGCTCTTCCGAGTCTAGCCTTCGGCGGAAGCGCTTACTTCCTCTTCGGCGCCCGCCGAGACGTATTCTGTCGTCGCCGCGGAGCTCGTTTCTCATCGATCACTTCACGTTCCTGCTTGCGCCGCTCGAGCGCGGCGGCCTCTTGCCGCAGCGACCGGTAGCTGGCTAGACGCGACGCGTCGAGCTCGCCGGCTTCGACCGCTTCACGCACGCGACAGCCGGGCTCAGCGTGATGTGAGCAATCGCGAAAGCGGCACTCCGCCGCCAGCGCCTCCACGTCGTCGAAGGCTTCGACCACGCTCGCCTCTTCCCACGGCTGGACCTCGCGCAACCCCGGCATGTCGAGCAGCATTCCGCCCGCCGGCAACGCGATCAAGGCCCGAGTTACGGAGGTGTGGCGTCCTCGTCCGTCGCTCTCGCGTACCGCGCCCACGAGGCGCTCCTCGCGCCCCAGCAGCCGATTCACCAGCGCCGACTTTCCGACGCCAGAGGAGCCCAAGAAGGCACCGGTGCGTCCGATCGAAAGATGCTCGGCGAGCGCCTCGACTCCGCTGTCTTCGGCGGCGCACGCGGCCAAGACCGGCGCGCCCGCTGACGCCGCCTCGGCTGCGGCCACCGCCGCCGGGACGTCCTCACAGAGATCGGTCTTGTTGAGCACCAAGACCGGCTGCGCCCCGCTGTCGGCGACCAGCGATACGTAGCGCTCCAGCCTACGTGGGTTAAAGTCGCGATCGAGCCCAGCCACGATGAACAGCACGTCGACGTTCGCCGCCAGCACCTGCTCGCGCGTCGCCTCGCCTGGGCGTTTACGCGACACCTTTGAGAAGCGCGGCAACACTCGCTCCACCCGCAACGGCTCGCCTGTCAACACGACCCAGTCGCCGACTACTGGCCTCAGATCCGCATCCGCCTCGCGTACGAGCCCGCCCCGCGCCTGAGCCTCGATTTCGCCCTGCTGGGTCCAAAGGGTGAAGAAGCCGCGCCGGGCTCCGGCGATCCGCCCGGGGACTTGGCCTTCGGCCGCACTGCTCTCCCAGGCCTCAACGAAGAACGGGTTCCAGCCTATCTGCTCAAGATCCATCGGAGCCGACTTGCTTCATTCGTAGACAAAGTGCAGCACTTTTTTCAGATCTTCCCAAGCCTTCCGTTTGGCTTCTTTGTTATACGCCCGGAGCAGGTAGGAGGGGTGAAACGTCGGCATCACCGGAATACCCTGCCAGTCGCGCCACTCGCCGCGCAGCTTCGTAATGCCGATCTTGGTGTCGAGCAAGGCCTTTGCGGCCGTCGCACCCAGCACGCAGATCGCGCGTGGTCGGATCGCCTTGAGCTGTCGTTCCAGGAACTGGCCGCAGGTCGTCATCTCATCCGGCTCCGGCGCACGATTGCCCGGCGGGCGGCACTTCACGACGTTGCAGATATAGATGTCCTTGCGGCGAATCGGAATGCCTTCGCCCTCGGCGGTTCCCTCGATCATCTGCGTGAGCAGTTGTCCGGCGCGGCCTACGAACGGAATCCCCTGAGCGTCCTCGTCCGCGCCCGGGCCTTCGCCGACGAACACCAGTTTTGCCTTCGGATTCCCAACTCCGAACACGAGCTTCGTTCGACCCTCATGCAATCGGCATCGGGTGCATTCACCGATGTCGGCGAGGATCGCGTCCAACTCGCTCTCGACACCCTCGCCGGGAGGGCTCGTGGGCTGAATCGCCTTGGCCGGGGTTGCCGGTGCAGCGACGGCGTGCCCCGTCTTCCGCGCTGCAGCCGCGAGCACCGCCGACGCCGGAACATTCAGCTCGCTGAATCCGAGATCTTGAAAAAAACTAAGGTAAGCGCGGATCTCATCCGACATGAATACCCGATCTTAGCCCGAGAGGCGTCCGTCGGGCTCGCCCGGCACTCAGAAATACCAGCGTAGCTTCACGCTAGCAGCACGCGGCTGCACCGCCCGAGTGCCCACGAATACCGACTGGAAGTTGTACAGAGCAGTTCGGTTCGTCAAATTTGAAAGCTGAAAAACGATCTCCCACAACCGGCGATCCGCCCGATAGCCTTCGTAGCCCACCGCGAAGTCGACGATCGTGCGGGGTCTTACACGGGGCGGATCCGCGTTCAGATTGACGAACGGAAGCTGATCGAAGTAGTCGGGGTCTTGGGCGACCTCGGCCGGATCGGAGGGGTTTGAGACCAGCCCGCTGTCGTAACGCATCTGCCAACTCGTCCACCACTGCCTCCGGGGCCGATACATCACTACGCTCGAGACGCCCAGCGCTTGGTCGTGATCGATGATGAACGGCCCCGCACTCAGCGCCTCCAGCGCCGCCGCCCCCAAGAACAGTCCGCCGGTAAAGGGGGGAGTCACCACCACGTGATAGTGCGTCAGGCTGAGCGATCCCGTGAAGTTGCGGTACTCGGGAACCGTCAGCCGCGCCTCAAAGCCATTCACGCGCGACTTCGCCAGGGAGGTCGGGAAGATGATCCCGGTGTTGAGGAAGTTATCGTTGTCTTGTAGGTCGTTTGAGTTCTTGTGATAGTAGACGGCGTTGAGGCTGGCCCACCGGCTCAACCGCTGCTGCACCCCCGCCTCGTAGACGTTCTGGCGCTGCGGCCGCATCAGTATTACGCCTCCGTTCAAATCGCGGCGGACCTCCGGAGGCGCCAGCGCCGAAGCTTCCTCTGAATTCGACAACAGCAGATTCTCGTTCGGCGGCGTCTGGTAGTTGCGGTTGTACGACGCTCGCAGCACCGTCCCCGTCGACTCGATGTGATAAGCCACACCGAGGCGGGGCTGTAGTTGCTCGCCCTTCACCAAGAAACGATAGGAATCGAAACGCAGGCCGAGGCTCGCGATCAGCGGACCGAGAGTGATGCGATCCTGCACGAATGCCGTCGCCAGATCCCCCGCGCTTTTCGAAGAAAAGCGAAACCAGTCTCCGCCCCGCGAAAGATCGTGCGGCAGCAGATTCGGGTTGAAGCCCTCCGAGCCTGGAGCGTTGAACCCCGGGTCAGTGATCGCGAACGAGAAATCCTCACGCACCGGAAAGTGCATATAGTCCGCGCCGAAGCGAAAATTGTGACGGCCGCGAACGTGAGTCAGCCGATTTAGCGTCGAAAATGTCGAAAGCCCTCGCGAAAGCGACGACGTCACCGGCGTATCTCCAGCGCTGGGCGCGAGCTGCGCATTCGTCGCCCGAAAGGAGTTCGTCGTGTCGAACGTCGTGCCCGGGCTGATCACCCGCAACAGCCCGACCGACGCCGTAGCATCGGACAGCGAGCGTCGCTGTTGTTGTCCGGCGGCGTGCTGAGAGCGAAGGTTCGCCAGTTGGAAAGACGAACGACCCGCCATCAGGTTGGCGCGAAGGAAGGTGCGGTCGTTGATCTGGTAGTCGAACCGCCCGAAACCACGCTGTGCGTTGCCGCCGTTGTGCAAGTTGTCGAGCGACGGCGTATCGAGAAAACGGTTGCTCTTCACGTTCGACGCCGACAGAAAGTAACCAAGCTTGCCGCGCGAGCCGCCCGCTTGAGCGAGCTGCGAGAGAGTGTCAAACCCGCCGCCGCCGAGCTCCAGCAATCCGAAGCGCTCCCCGCTGAAATCAAGCCCCGAGCGCGTCGTGATGTCCGCCACTCCTGACACCTTGCTGCCGAACTCTGCCGGAATGTCTCCGGTGTGAAGCTCGATCGACTGGACCAGCGACGGGTCGATCGAGGTTGCGAACGAGCCCGTGAACTGATCGCTGATCGGGATCCCGTCGATGACGTAGGTCATCTGGTTGTGCGCGCCGCGCGGATGGATCGCGCCGTTGGCGTTTGCCGCGAAACCCGGAAAGCTCAACAAGATCGCTTCCAGCCCGCGCGCGCCCGCCGGCACGGGCAGTTTTTCTATCGCATTGCGACTCAGCTCGGTGCGCGTCCCAGTTGCTCGCGCGTCGAGCAACGTCAGACTATCAGTCGCCGAGACCGAGACGGTCTCCGACTGCGCCAAGATCGAGAGCGGCATTCTCAATCGTGCCGGCACGTTAGAATCGAGTACCACGATGCGCCGAACGGCTCGGAATCCGTCCGCTGTGACCTCGATCTGGTAGCTTTGGAGAGGGACGTTCGTAATGGAGAATCCGCCCCCGGCGTCCGTGAGAGCCTCTCGGCTAAAGCCCGTCAATAGGTTGAAAAGACGAACGTTCGCCCCGGGCACGGCATCGCCGGCCGGGTCCGAAACGACGCCCGAGACCGCTCCCGAGGACTGCGCCTCAGCAGGGATGCAGAAAATCACTGCAAGCATTAACGAAATAAAGATACGAGCCATGGAGAATCAGTATTTAGGTATGCCTAAATATGTCTTACCGGCAGTCTAACACGACCCGCCCGGCATCGCAAAGTGGGGGCAGCCAACTTTTTGTCCCGAAGCGACGTCTTGTATGTGGACGGGCTGACCCCGCGACGCCCGGCAAATCGTTTGATCTGAAACATGCCTTGTGATATTGTTTTAGTCGTGAGACGAGTCGGGGCGATCGCCGCGATTGTGGCGGTTTCTCTGGCGACAGGGGTAACGGCTTATGCCGAGATGAGCGCCCCTTCGCAGCTCGTCACACGCAAGTACGAGGTCCAAGAGGATCCGGCCACGGGTCGCCTCGTTCGAGCGGCGGTTCGCGGCAAGAGTTCTTTGAAGACTGCATCGGTTCGGCCTCTTGAGGCTGGACCAGGGAATCAGGTTGTCCAAGGAGAGTCGACCTCTCCCGCGAGACAGAAAATCGCGGGGAGGGTCGATGTTGATTCTCTGGTGAGGCGCGAGAGCCGACGTTCCAACGTGGACCCCGCGTTGGTGCACGCCGTCATTCGGCAAGAGAGCGGCTACGACCCGTTCGCGGTTTCCGTCAAGGGAGCCAAGGGTCTGATGCAACTCATGCCGGAGACGGCGAGGCAGCTAGGGGTAAAGGATGTTTTCGATCCCGCCGAAAATGTCCGTGGGGGAGTAGAGCTCCTCCGAGAGCTGATCGACCGCTACGACGGAGATCGGCGGCTGGCGCTGGCGGCCTATAACGCCGGCGAGGGAGCGGTGGAAAGGTACGGCGGCGTGCCGCCTTACCCCGAAACTCGCGACTATGTCAGCCGTATCGAAGATCGTTATCGGCCGAGAGGCGAGTTGGCTTTGGACGGAGCACGTCTTGAGCACGGAAGGCCGCAACGCATTCAAGCGCGGTTGACCGACTCGGGCGTGTTGGTGTTTGAAGCGCAGAGCGAATAACAGGGCGCGGGCCCTCGATTCGAACTTTGAGCGGGAAAACTATATTTCTTGCGGCACTGGCGTGCCTATTGACGACGGGCGCGACCCAGGCGACGGCCAAGTCGAAGCGTGAGCTTGCGGCTGAGCGCTACCGCTACGCCCAGACCCTGCTGGGGGATCTCGAGGCGGTGCCGGCGCTCGAGCTCGGCGAAAAGCAGTACCGCTTGGTAGCGAAGGCTTTCCGCAACGTTCACCGCGCCGACCCGCGCAGCGGATACTGCGACGACGCCCTCTTCCATGCCGCGGCCGTCACGGCCAAGATGAGCGACCGTTTCGACTCGGACCGCTTCCGGGGAGAAGCGGAAAAGGCATATCGCTTCCTCATCGCACAGTATCCGCACAGCAAACTAAACGCCCAGGCACGCGTGGCCTTGGCACGGCTCGAAGCGGGTGAATCTGTCGCACCCGCCGAGCCGCCTCCGGCCGTAAAAACCGTCGAAGAAGCGGAGCCGCTCGAGCTCAGCCGCGCCGAGCAGCCCGTTACGCCTTCCACGCCGACGGCGATCCCGGTCGGCGCCCAGGCCGCCGCACCGCGCGAGAATCGCATTGAGCTCGCGCCGCCTCCCAAGAAGAAAGGCGTCGTAAGAGTCCGCGAAATGCGTCAGTTTAGTCAGCCGGACCTGACGCGGGTGATCATCCAGCTCGACGACTTCGTCCAGTTCAAGCACGACGAGCTGCCGAAGCCGCATAGGCTCTATTTCGACTTGTTCAGCTCACGGCTCTCCGGCAAGCTCATCCGCGGCGCGTCGCACAATCTAACCGGCTCGGTCGCGAGTCGTGTTCGCATTGCTCAGAATCGCCGCAGCACGGCTCGGATCGTCTTCGATCTCACCGACAAGGCGCACTACAACGTATCTTGGCTATCGAACCCGCCGCGGATGGTGATCGAGCTCGCGCCGGCGTCGGGCCCAGTCCCGTCGCAAACACTCGCCCGCGCCGAGACGCCGGCAACGTCAGCATCAACGCCAGCCGCACTTGAACCGCCGATGGAAACGGCGGCCGCCGCGAGCGCTTCCGAGCCGCTCGCTCCGCCTCGTCCCGCCGACGCGACCGCCCGCGGTAACCGCACGTTGATCCGCGCGCTCGGCCTCAAGACGGGCCGGGTCGTTATCGACGCCGGACACGGCGGCCACGACACCGGAACGATAGGCAAGGGCGGGCTGCGCGAAAAGGACATCGTGCTCGATATCGGTCTGCAACTCGGCAAGCTGCTGGAAGATCGCCTCGGCATTGAAGTGCTCTACACCCGTGACGACGACAGCTTCATCGACCTCAACGACAGGCCGCGCATAGCAAACCGCCTCGAGGCGGACCTGTTCATTTCGATCCACGCCAACTCTTCACGATCGCGCAAGGCGCGCGGCATCGAAACGTTCTACCTCAACGTGACCAACGACGCCTGGGCGCTCCAGGTCGCCTCGCGCGAGAACGCCGCGGCAAACCGCTCGATCCATGAGCTGCAAGATCTGCTCTCGACCATCGTGCGCAACGACAAGATCGACGAGTCGCGCGAGTTCGCGACGCGCGTGCAGAGATCGCTCTACTCCGGAGCGGCGAAGTCGAGCGGAGGCATCCGCGATCGAGGTGTGAAGAAAGCGCCGATGCTCGTACTGCTCGGCGCCAAGATGCCGGCCGTACTGGCCGAGATCGGCTTCATCAGTAACTCCCAAACCGAGAAGCAGCTCAAGACTAGCAAGTACCGTCGCCAGGTCGCCGCTTACCTCTTCAACGGCGTCGCCGACTACGTCAGCAGCCTCGGCGCCAACGAACTCACCAAGTCCGACACCAACGCAGCAGCCGCCAGCTTAGACTAGGAGCCGCGCTGCCCGCTAGATTCTAACGCCGACCCGGCGGCGCCCGGGCGCTGTCGCTCCGCTATTATGGTTTTCAGCGCCATGAATCGTATCCTGCTTACGGCCTCTCTGGCGCTTGCCGCTCTCGCCCCAGTCCAGGCAGCCGACCTGGCCGAGTCCGCAGACGCCATTCTCGAACAGAACTGCCGCATGTGCCACGGCGCTGCCATGCAGCTCTCCAAGCTCGATCTACGCAATCGCGACGGCATCCTCAAGGGCGGCGAACGCGGTGCGGCCGTGGTCGTCGGCAACCTAAAATTCAGCCTGCTCTGGGGCTTCGTCAACCACCAGCGTAAGCCCGAGATGCCTCCGGGCAAAAAGCTTTCCGAGGATCAAATCGAGACCTTACGCCAATGGATCATGGCCGGCGCTCCGCTGCCCGCGAAGGCTCTGACCGATCAGGAAGCCGCCCGCCTCGAAGCCCTCAAGAAGCTGGAAGATCGTCCCCTCACACCCGAAGAGCGCGCCTTTTGGGCCTTCCGGCCGCCTGTCAAACGAGAGACGCCAAACGGCGCGCACCCTGTCGACGCGTTTCTCTCGTCCGTCATCGTCGATAAGAAGCTGACTCCGGCCGCGCCCGCCGACAAACGCACGCTCGTGCGCCGCGCCTACCTCGATTTGGTCGGCCTACCGCCGACCCCCGATGAAGTCGCCGCCTTCGTCAACGACCCCGCGACCGACGCCTTCCAGAGCCTGATAGATAAGCTGCTCGCATCGCCCCACTACGGCGAGCGTTGGGGCCGCCACTGGCTCGACCTGGTCCACTACGCCGACTCCGGCGGCTACGAGCGCGACTTCGATTGGCCCACAATGTGGCGCTATCGCGGCTACGTCGTCGACGCCTTCAACAACGACAAGCCCTACGACCTCTTCTTGCGCGAACAGCTCGCCGGCGACGAAATCGCGCCCGACTCCGCGGAGTCGAACATCGCCACCGGCTACTTGCGCCTCGTCCTCGACAACAACATCAAAGACGAGCGCACCCGCATGGACGAGCTTGATGACTACGTCGCTACAACGAGCCTCGCCTTCCTCGGAATGACCACCGGCTGCGCCCGCTGCCACAATCACAAGTTCGATCCGATCCCGCAGAAAGACTACTACCGCATGCAAGCGGTTTTCTTCTCGACCAAAGACCGCGACTATCCGCTCGTCTCGCCCGAGACCGTCGCGGCCCTCGACGCCGCCGACAGCGCAATCGACGACAAGCAGGACCCGTTGCGCGAGAGTGTCCGCGAGATCGAAGCTCCCTATCGCGAACAGATCTTCAAGCAGAAGCTTCAAGCGCTGCCCGGGTACTATCGTGCCTCCTGGGAGACTCCGCCCGCTGAGCGCGACGAAGGCCAACGCCTCAACGCCCGCCAAGTCGAGGCGATGCGTCGCGGCATCAAGAGCGAAGAGGTCCTAGCGCGTCTCGCCGAGGCCGAAAAAGCCGAGCGCCTCCGTCTGCTCGACGAGATTGCCGCACTCGACGAACAGCGTCCCGAGCCCTACCCGACCGCACGCACGATCACCGAAGAGGGCCGCGACCCGTTCCCCTCCTACTTCCTGCACCGCGGCAACCCCGACAGCAAGGGCTCACGCATGGAGCCGGGCGTCCTCTCCGTCGCGGCGCGCAGCGAGGTCAGCTTCCCCGAGCCGCCTCCGACGGCATCGACTAGCGGCCGGCGGCGCGCCTTCGCCGATTGGATCGCCTCCAAGGACAATCCGCTCACGGCGCGCGTGATGGTCAACCGCATTTGGCAACATCACTTCGGGGAAGGCATCGCGCGCACGCCGAGCAACTTCGGCACGACCGGGGAGCCGCCCTCGCATCCCGAGCTGCTTGATTGGCTCGCGGTCGAATTCGTCGAAAGCGGTTGGAGCGTCAAGCATATGCATCGGCTGATGATGACCTCAGCCGCCTATCAGCGCGCCTCCGACGACGTCGCCGCTAACCTCAAAATCGAACGCGACAACCGCTCCTTTTGGCGCATGCCGCGTACGCGGCTCGAAGCCGAAATCCTGCGCGACTCGACCCTCGCGGTCGCCGGCACGCTCGACCTAACTCTCGGAGGCCCTGCGGTGCATCCTTACATCAACCCCAGCCTGTTCCAAGGGAGTACGGGGCGCACCTGGCCGGGGCAGCCGATCGGCGACCGCGCGGCCTGGCGCCGCAGCTTGTACGTCTTCTCGAAGCGCAGCATCCGCTACCCGATGTTCGAAGCGTTTGACCAGCCCGACATGGTGGCGTCGTGCGACCGCCGCGCGCGCTCGACGGTGGCACCGCAAGCGCTGTTGCTGATGAACAACGCCGGAATCCTGATGCAAGCGCGCTTTTTCGCGCAGCGGTTGCAGCTTGAGGCCGGGCCCGAGCTCGACGCCCAAATCGACCGCGCTTTCAAGCTGGCCCTAGCCCGTCCCCCGCGCGAATCCGAAAAAGCCCAGGCAAAAGCCTTCATCGAATCCGGACCGCATGGTTTGGTCGATTTTTGCCAGACCCTGTTCAACCTGAACGAGTTTGTTTATCGGCCGTAGACGCCCTCCGCTCGTACTTGCCGGCGGCGTCTACCTGTTCGTCCGCCCAACGCCCGGCCGCCTCTCGTCGAATTGGAGTTGTCCCGGGTCTCCAGTAACTCGTTGATTTGGAGGCCGCTACGTGAGGCCTTCCGGGGCCGCTTGGGCCGGGCCGGACACGAATGGGACGATCCGGTCGCGCTAAGCTGTTGATTCCATTGCAACGCGAACAGAAAGAAAAATACCCTGGAAATTTTCGGACAAGAGCGGGAATTTTGGAGAGATGGAGGCTTCCGAGTGTTCGGAAAGGGAGCGGTGCGGCACTTCTTGCATCTCTCGACTGCAGGTTAGCATGGGCGTCAAGGGGTCTTGGGTTCGGGGCTCATAGGATGGATCAGGTCGTTTCATGGGGGCGTTGGGAACCCGAATTGTGGACCTGGCCCGGGTCTCCCAGCAAGCGCTTGCTGTTTGGCAACAAGAAAAAAGCCGCTTCAGCGTTGATATCTGAAGCGGCGGCTCTTGTTTGGCTGGATGCCTTAGTGAACCATTTCGTACTGCTGTTCCCCGAGGTCTGCCGGGTCAATTACAACCGGCTCAGGACCGTTGTCGGTACCTTCGATATTCTCAAAAAGCGTCCGTATGTTGAGCCCAGGTGCCAACTTGGCGGCCTCAGCGATGCTGGTTTTCAAGTCGCCCTCGGCGTTCACCAACCTTTCCAGGAGCCCCCCATAACAGATCAGTCGAATAACTCTGTCTCCTGACGCGCTAATCTTTCGCGCTCCATGCTCTAGTCTTGATAGATGGACTGTGGAAAAGCCCATTAGACTGGCGAGTTCCTTAGATTTCAACCTCGCCATCTTGCGAAGGAACTTGATCTCTTCAGCGCATAACAGCGATTCTTTCTTGAGCAAGTCCATCATGATATTTCTGTGGAGGGCGCTAAGATTAGGGATCTCTGGCGCCGTTGCTCCACAGTCGCAAGCGTAAACCACGATGTTCTTTAGGGTCACGTTTCCAAGGCCGCATTCAGAGTAGCGATAGTCTCTTCGCTCTCGACGCATCGCCTTGTTGCACTCTTGACACTTCATGGTCGTGCTCCCTCCTTTAGTTCGATCAATCTTCAAAAGCCTCCCTTGATCCCTGCGCTTCCTTCGCAGTCTGTGTGCTGTTATCAGGACGACGCGCGGGTTCACTAGCACGTCCGCCGCGCAATCTAGGGCAAGCGCGAGAAGCCACGACTTGCCGTCGATTTCGCCAGCGAACTCATATTTCCAAGAATGATGCTCGGTTCTATAGAGAGGGCCGTTTACTATCCTGCCAGCCTCCACTATCTCCTGCGCATCCAGCGTCGAGAACTCACGCTCTTCCCCCCGATCACAGAAATGGTCGCTCAGAACGATACGCCCGATTTCAAATGATCGAAGAAGGATTGATCGTATAGTGTCAATCGACGGAGGGCTTGACGCCTCATAGGGGAGGCCAGGGACTACTTCCTCGGCCCCCTCAGGGTTTTCGTATTCCACTACGGATTCTCCCCACCCCCGTTTAGTTAACCTTAGGTTAACATCTAACGGTCGGGTAGTCAAGTGAAAGAATCGACCGAAGGACGATCCTTCCTTGGCCTTCCCCCGGCTTTGGCGAATCGGGTCCGAATCGGGGTCAAAGCCCGATTGGATGCGGTAGGATAGCGATCACAAGATGGCACGAGCAGCTCGTGTGGTTCCGGCGGGTGTGCCGCACCACATTGCGCAGCGAGGGAACAATCGCCAGAACGTCTTTCTAGCCGACGAGGATCGGCTCTTCTACCTGGAGTGCTTACGCGAGGATTGTCGGCGGCATCGGGTCGGCGTTCTCGGCTACTGCTTGATGGCCAACCACGTCCACTTGGTGGCCGTCCTCGCGCGCTCCGATTCGCTGTCGAGAGCGCTTCAGCGGTCACACTCGAGGCACGCGCAACGCTTCAATCGGCTCTACGCGCGGACAGGCCATCTGTGGCAAAACCGCTTTTTTTCGTGCTCTTTAGGGCCGGATCACCTCTTAGTGGCTTTGGCCTACGTGGATCTGAATCCGGTTCGCGCGGGCTTGACGGGACAGGCCGAGCGCTACCCCTGGTCGAGCGCGCGAGCGCACCTGGAGCGCGCCGATCGGTTTCAGTTGGTGGACTGGAGTCTGTGGGACGAGGTGCACGGCTCGCAGGACTGGAGCGAACAGCTCAATCGGCCCCGGAGTGAAGACGAGCAGCCGAGGATTCGAGCGGCTACGCACAGCGGGCTTCCGCTGGGGAATGCGGGTTTCGTCGCCGAGTTGGAACGACGGGTAGGTCGCAGCCTCAAGCCTGGGCGACCAGGACGGAAGCCTCGGGCCGCGGCGGCAGTTGCCTAGCTAAGCTGTTGAACAGTAAAGAGTTGCAGGGTCCTGTCTAGACCTCCAATCGGGCTCTGACCCCGATTGGCCCCCTTCTTTTTGTCCCGTTGCAATTTTGGCGGTAAGCCGTTGGTGGGAATACCTTTACCGGCTCCCGGCACACTCGGCCAGCCGTCACCGCAACCAGCTCAGCAACCCGGAGAGCTGCAACATCTCCCCGAGACCAAAAACAGCCGCGATGAGAGCAATCAGGACCCACGCCGCCGAAGGTCCGAGGGATACCTCAATCGCATCGCGCCCCTTCTTCACCGGTACTCGGCGAAAGCTGAGGAAGGGCAGCCGCCCTGTTGGAGCTACCAGGCGTTTGAGCTGAGCGGAAAGGGAATTGGCCCGCGTGGCGGGCCCAAAGCCGTCGGGCATAGCGGAGCGGAGCGGAGCGGGACAGTCAGGAAACGGACCTGTAGCCCGGAGTAGACGATCCCGCGGATGGGGCTTCACTAGTAGAATGAACGTAGTACAGGAGGTGGTCGCGCCAAGATCGCCCCGCACGACGTGGAACGACATGGTTTCCTGACTGTCCCGCTCGGCCGCTGCGGGGCGTCGAAATCACGGGTCGACGAGCGCCAACAGCCCCTTAACGAGCAAATAGAGCATGAAGCCGCGAATGATCAAGTACTCAAGGAGCGAGTAGCCCCGGTGCGCAAAGGATTCGATCTGGGCGAAGCGGTCCGTAGCTGGACACCGCTCTCGGTTCTCAGTCATTGCACACCCCGCGCGAGCTGCGTCGGTATGCTTCGACGTCACCCTCAGAAAAACCCCACGATCTGGATCCTGTCCTGTGAGCCGGTAGCCGCCCTGTTTGGGCAAGATGACGGACCATCCGACGCGACAAGCCTAGTCGCTTGGCGACATGATGAGTGCTAAGAAGACGCCGATGTGGCGTGGGTAGAGTTAGGGGCAGCGACTCAGAACGGGATTGTTTGAATGTCGTCGACATGGACACCTTCCGGATTTCTTCCGGTGGGCGTCTTCATGGACACTCCTACCATTCACTGAGATATTTTGCTGAAGATCACCTAGAGGGGGAACAGTAGCGACACTTCAAGGTGCTGCCAGTCCTGTTGAAAAAAGCCCGCCAATTGGTACAACTTGATAATACGTCCTGTGAGATCGAATGGCAACGCTGATTGCCGCTAATTTTCCTTGACCCCGCCGCCCGATTGGATGCGGTAGGATAGCGATCACAAGATGGCACGAGCAGCTCGTGTGGTTCCGGCGGGTGTGCCGCACCACATTACGCAGCGAGGGAACAATCGCCAGAACGTCTTTCTAGCCGACGAGGATCGGCTCTTCTACCTGGAGTCCCTACGCGAGGATTGTCGGCGGCATGGGGTCGGCGTTCTCGGCTACTGCTTGATGACCAACCACGTCCATTTGGTGGCCGTCCCCGCGCGCTCCGATTCGCTGTCGAGAGCGCTTCAGCGGTCACACTCGAGGTACGCGCAACGCTTCAATCGGCTCTACGGGCGGACAGGCCATCTCTGGCAGAACCGCTTTTTTTCGTGCTCTTTAGGGCCGGATCACCTCTTAGCGGCTTTGGCCTACGTGGACCTGAATCCGGTTCGCGCGGGCCTGACGGGACAGGCTGAGCGCTACCCCTGGCCGAGCGCGCGGGCGCACCTGGAGCGCACCGATCGGTTTCAGTTGGTGAACTGGAGTCAGTGGGACGAGGTGCGCGGCTCGCAGGACTGGAGCGAACAGCTCAATCGGCCTCGGAGTGAAGACGAGCAGCCGAGGATTCGAGCGGCTACGCACAGCGGGCTTCCGCTGGGGGATGCTGGTTTCGTCGCCGAGTTGGAACGACGGGTAGGTCGCAGCCTCAAGCCGGGGCGACCCGGACGGAAGCCTCGGGCCGCGGCGGCAATTGCCTAGCTAGTCTGTTGAACAGTCAAGAGTTGCAGGGTCCTGACTTGACCTCCAATCGGGCTCTGACCCCGATTGGATCCCGATTGGATCCCGATGGGATGCGACACGCCCCCCGCCGCGTTCGAACAACTCAACAATAACCGCTCGAAGCCTCCGGCTTCGAGCGTACCGTCACCTATCTGTCTGTCTCAATGACGGAGTGCAGCACCCTTGACCAGCCGCCCGAAATTACCCAACATAGAGGACACTACGCAAGGCTGAAGGGTGACCAAGCGAGAGCGCAATCGGCAAATCGAATTTCGCCGGCAGGCGGAGGAGGCGACGCGGAACCTTCGGACCGGCAACTCCGCGTTGATGCGTCGACTGCGGGAAGCGCTCAGCGAGAAGGGCGTCGATCCTCTCAAGACAGCGCTCATTGGAATTCAAGTGGACGATCTCTATGCCCATGCCGGAGGATCATTTGTTCTTCCCAACGGAGCCATGAGTACAGCCAGCCCAAAGGGGGCAGCTTCCTGACCCCGATTGGGACCGAGCGACATGGGCTGGTTCAGGGATGCGCCGGCGCTTCTTGGGCCGCGGCGCGCGGGCGAACGTCAATCCGTACGTCGACCTGCCGGCCGAGCTTGTTGAGGATGGTCATCAGTCGGTCAATGGTGAAGCGGTCGAGCTTCGCGTTGCGTATGCGCGCGAAATCGGCATAGCCGATGCCGGTGCGTTCTTGCGCCTTGCGCGTGGAAAGCCCTTCATCGTCAAGAATGCCGATGACCTGCGCCGCCAGCAGCGCCTTCATCTGCTGCACGTCGGCATCCTGTCGCCCAAAATCGCGGAACACGTTCCCGCTGCCACGCACCAATTCAAGATCATCATCTGTTGTGCTCATTGCTGTAGCTCCTTCTTCAGTCGTTTGAGGCGGTCACGGATGAGATCGAGTTCCTTCTTTGGGGTCTTGATGCCCTGCTTGGCCTTCTTCTGAAAGGCGTGCAGCACCCAGACGTCATCACCGAGTTGCAAAGCGTAGACGGTGCGGTATGCATCGGTGCGGTACTTCAGGGCCACCTCGAACACGCCTGAGCCGAAACCCGTCACCGGCTTGGCGACGTCGGCTTTGCGGCCTTCGGCCGCGAGCGTCAGCGCTAGGAAGATTTCATCCTGCGCGCCTTCGGGAAAGGCCTCGAACGCTTTGCGCGCCGCCTTGATCCACGAGATCGGCCGTGTATCTCTGCTTCCCATAGATTATGTTGTCATATTTGACAACACGCGTCAACAGGAACGTCTTTCTAGGCCCGTCCGTCTCTCGGCCTCTTGCTTGAGAGCTTTGGGCGCGGTCAGTTCCGCCTGCAACTCCTGGGGGCGCTGAAGAAGTACGGCGAAGTCGTACGCTGAAGGAGCAAAACAGCGGCTACAACCCGTAGTAGCCGCGGCGCGTGCGCGCTTTCGCGCCGCGTTTGTCTACCTTCACCTCAACCGCACGCCAAGCGCCGTCGAAGCTCTGGTTCTTGGGGTAGTAGCCGAGCGTATAGACCGTTCGTAGCTCTCGAGCGACATCCTCGTAGACCGAACCCATCTCTTCGAGAGAGGGAGCTGTGAAGAGCCGTCCGCCGCTTGCCGCCGCGATTTGGTAGAGCCGCACCCGCGCTCCTTGGGACAGCTGTCTCATCCGCTTATATACCCTTGACTCCTCGCGCCCGGCCGAGGGATCGTTCCAGATCGGGTAGAGCAGGGCGTTCATCGCGCCGGCAGCTTGCTCGATTTGCTCAAACTTTACTAGCGATGGTGCGCCGATGGCGCCCTGGAGCTGGTTGTCTAGACCGTCGGTGACGACGATGAGAGCATTGCGCTCGGAGGGAAGTTTCGCCAGTTCCTGCTCGTAGCCGAGCAGCATGGCGTCGTAGAGCGGGGTGCCGCCGGCGAGCCGGCGAATCGATTCCACTGCCCCTCGGAGCTTCTCCCGATCGCTGGTAAGCGGTGAAAGAACTCGAAGCTGCGCGTCGGTCAAGGCATAGACGGCGACTCGATCCTGCTCGCGGGCGACCTCGATGAAGCCCAGACCCGCCGCCACCATTGCGTCGCGGTCGCGCTCGGTGCTGCCGCTGCAATCGAGCAGCACAGCCAAGTTGAAGGGAGCCTCCTCGGCGCTGACGACGGCGACTTCCTGCAGCAGCCCTTCCTCATAGACCTCGAAGTCCTCGGGCTCGAGACGCGGCACGGGGTCCCCGTCTGAGCTGAAGATCGAGACGTGCAGTTGCACCATGCGCACGTCGGTCCGAAACACGGCGGCTCCCGAGGCATCGACTTCCGGCGCGGCGGCCGCCTTCGGTTTGCGCCGTTCAGGAGCCTCGCGGTCCGGGTCGCCCTGCAGTCGCGCCAGAAGCTTGGCCGCGGATTCCTCGGCGCGCCAGTGCATTTGTACCGGAGAGACGGCGGGCATCGGCATGTCCCGCACGACGACCTCGCCCGTCGCTAAGGCCTGAACCTCGACCACTCCATAAGTCGTTTTCTTGTCGATGGGAATGTGGCGCAGCCGCCATCCCCCGGAATTGCGGTCGCGGCCTTTGGGCGCTGTGCGGAGCCGATCCGGCAGCACCAGCTCGGCGGGGCGAGCGCCGGAGCGGATTAAGAGTTGCGTCATCGCCCAGGGCGCGGTCAGCTCGACGCGTCCTCTTTGGGTAAACAGCCTGGCGCGCGCGACGTAACCTCGTACCGCGACGTTGCCCAGCGGAGCCCGCGCATCGACGGCATATCCGTAGGGGATCTCGACGAGAATGTTGAAGCCGACCGGCGCTTCCGGGGCGACTCGAATGCGCGGACCGGTCGAACCCTGATCGAAGATAATCAACGGCGACGGGTCGTTGCTCGAAGAGAGCTCGGGCCGAGCGCGCGCCTCTTCGATCGCTGCAACCTGAACGACGACATTGCCCCGAACGTTGACGACCTCGACGAAGCCCTCTCGAAACGAAGGCGCCGAGTCCTGCTCGGCCGATGTGACGGCAGGCCAAGCCGCCGCGCTCAAGACGAGCAACACAAGCACCCGCCTGAAATGGAGCGTCGACACCAGCGTCTAGCATTTTAGTCCCTTTTTTCTCATGGCAGTGGACAGCGCGTCGACAGCGGCGGAGAATCGTTTCTATGGCCGACCTCGAAAAAGCGAGATTTGAAACGAAAGTTGTTCTGATCACCGGCGGCACCCAAGGCCTCGGCGAAGCGGTTGCGCGGCGCTTGGCAGATCGGGGCGCGTCTGGTTTGGCGATCTGTGGCCGCAACGAGGAGCGCGGCGAGCGGGTTGCGGCCGAGCTTTCCGCCGCCGGCTCGCAAGCGCTGTTCGTTCGCACCGAACTTGAGCAAGAAGCGGACTGTCGTCAAGCGATTCGGCGCTGCGACGAAGAGTTCGGCCGCATCGATGGGCTCGTCAACGCGGCGGCGACGACCGAGCGCGGCTCGCTCGAAGATTCCTCGGCCGAGCTCTGGGACCGCATCATGGCGATTAATCTGCGAGCGCCGTTCTTGCTGATGCAAGAGGCGGTACGAGTGATGAAGCGTGAGGGCCGCGGCGGCTCCATCGTCAACATCCTCAGCATGTCTGCTCACGGCGGTCAGCCTTTTCTGACGCCCTACAGCGTATCCAAGGGCGCGCTCGCGACATTGACGAAGAACGCCGCGCATTCGCTACGCAACGATCGAATTCGCGTCAACGGGCTCAACATCGGATGGATGGCTTCGCCGGGCGAGCAGGCCGTTCAGCGCTCCGAGGGCCAGCCCGACAACTGGCTCGAGACAGCCGACGCGCGCATGCCCTTTGGCCGTATCTTGCGTCCTGACGACGTCGCGAGCATGACGACCTACCTGCTCAGCGACGAAGCCGAAATGATGACGGGCGCCCTGGTCGACTTCGACCAACACGTATCGGGAATCTACGATCCCTAGCTCGTATTTCTCGCAGCGCGGCACGCCCGCTGCGCTCACGGCGCCCGGTAGACAACGGTATCGGCCGGCCTCGAGCGGTCGATCAGGTAGCCGACAATGGCTCCAGCCCCAGCGCCCGCCGCCGCGAGAATCGGTACGGTAATGCTGGTTTTCACGTCGATCCGCTGGCTGACCCCTGCGCCGATTCCCGCACCGGCTCCTGCTCCTACGCCGGCGCCGATAAGCAGTCCGTTCAGGGTCGAATCTCGCAGCGGTTTCGTTCGTACGACCGCGACGTCGGTCTTGGCCACCATCGTCGCGCCGGCGCTGTGGTCTCGTTCAACGGTGAGGCCGCTCTCGCCCGCCGATCGAAGACGTCCCTCAATCGTCTCTCCGCCTGTAAGGGTCACGAGGACTCGCGAGCCTTCGTTAAGGGTCAGGACTTGGCCCCAGGAACCGACCGCCGCAGGCGGAAACGCGGAAAAGCGCGCGCGATCGCCGCTCCGAGCGGCGCAGCCTAGTCCCACGAGGAGCGAGAACAGGACGGCAAGTACGATCTGCTCGTAGCGTCCTCGATGCATGCTGTACCTCTCGGTCCGATCGGACGCAGCCGATCGACGGCGGCATTTCGGACTTTATTATAGGCGCGGCGCGCGGCCCGGCATGACGGGCGTCTATGGTCCTAAACATCCGTTCGCGTCTCGCGTATCGTAGAGAGCACTTGGAGGACTCCGATGCCCGATCCTGCCACACCGCACCGCAACACGCCGCAATGCGAGGAGCACCCATCCGTCGCCGACTATCCGCTCTTGGACGCTCTGCGCGACCGGCGCTCGCGTCGCTTCGGCGTCGGTATGGAGATGAAAGCCGGCCCTCTCGCCTACAAGAGCGAAGCGCCGCCGCTGCGGCTCAGCGAGGACGAAGAAGCGTTGCTGGCTTTTGCCGCCTGCGGCGTGACTGGCCCGGCGCTCGGAGACCTGGCCTACGGATCCGCGGGCGGAGGCGGGATCATGGCCGGCATCCTCGGCCGAACCGTGGCGAGCGGAGATGCGATCCAAGCTGTCTCGGTTTTCGTGATCAACGAGGACGGGGCCCATCTGCTCAAACGCTCGCGCGACTTCGCACCGGCTGAGTATCCCGAGATCGTCGAGCTCAGCCGCGACGGCCGCTATGGCGAGCTCTATCGCCGGTCTCGCGTCAAGGTCAAGGAAGGACGAGTCGAAGCGCCGCTCGAGCCCTTCTACAATCTTTCCGTCAATCGCTGGTCGCTCTACGATCGCTCCTCGACGTACTTCCTTCCGGTGAACGATCTGACGCTGCTCTACATTAACGGCGTACTTGAGATCTTGAGCGCAGAGAACGCCGCCTACATCGTCGACGAGCGCCGCTGGTATCTCCCGGCCGGTCTCAAGCGCTTCGCCAAGACCAAGGGAGGCTGGCTCAACAACGACCCCAAAGCGCAACGCACGCTGACGATTCAACAGCTCGAAACGCTTGTAACCGAGTTCGTGACGATCGAGCAAGGCATGGTGATGCAGAACCTAGCCCTGATGACGCAGGCGGTCGGCCTGGGCGGCTTTCCGCACTGGGCGGCGCATCCCTGGGGCTGGCTCGAAGCATTGGGCTTTCGCACGAAGCGGATGCCTGGAACGCGCTATCTGGGCATGCGTCCGATCTTCAGTAAGCTCGCCGGGCTGTTCGGACTGGATACGGAAGTGACCTGCGGGCTGGGCCTCGAAGCCGGAGGCAGGCCATTGCTGACGCCGTTCTGTCCGCCCTACTACGCATCGATGGCCGACGCGGTGCATGCGGTCGTCGAGCTGAAGTACGGCGACCAAGGCGTCTTTCGCGGCGGAGCGAGCCGTGGAGCCTGGCGTAAGCCGGAGGCCATCGTCAAGGCGACCGATCCTCCGAGTCAAGGCGCCGTCGACGCGACAATCGCCTACTGCGAATACGTCTACAAACGCTACGGCCGCTTCCCCGCCTACCAGCCGCCGTTCCGTACCGTGCTCGGCTATCAAGCAAGCCACTTAGACACGGCTTTCTACGATCGATTCTACAAGCCCGAAGCTCTGAGCGAAACGCAACGGCGCCACATGGAGCGCCGGCGGCCGGCGGAGTAACGCAAGCTCACGACGATGTGATTCATGTGGCAGCGGTAGAGCCCTTTCTGGAACAGCGCGTAGCTTCCCAGCGGAATTTCGGGGTTTGCGAAGGGACATTTCTATCGAGCCTTGACACGCCGCTTGGGCTGTCTGTTGTAGCTGGACGGTTGACTTCCGGGACCGTCCGTGTGAGGCTGACGACCGATGCAGTCGCAACAGCGAAACGCTTTTGGAGCCGTCTTCGTGATGATTCTGGTCATCGTCGTTCCGGCGGCGATCACCCTCGATACGGTCGAGAAGCCGGGGCTGCGCGAGATCCCTCCGAATCCAACGCCGTACGGCTATACCTGGAGCCTGGTATTGTTCCTGGTTCCACTGGCGGCGATTGCGTACTGGTTTCTCACGAATCGTGAGTACGCATTTCAGAAGAAGGCGTTTTGGCGCACGCTCGCTCTGCTTGTCCCGCTTGGGGTCGTGCTCGATGTGCTCTTCGGCCATCGTTTCTTCACTTTCGAGAACGAAGCGGCGACGATCGGCGTCAAGTTCCCGGCGGTCGGAGGTCCGCTGCCGATCGAAGAGCTGATCTTTTACGTCACGGGTTTCATGATCGTCTTGCTTGCCTACATTTGGTGCGACGAGTATTGGCTGGCCGCCTACAACACTCCGGACTATGAAGCCGACGCCGGCAAGGTAGGCCGCGCGCTGCAATTTCATGCCGGTTCGCTGGGGGTAGGTTTGGCGCTGCTCGCCGCCGCCGTAGCCTACAAGAAGTTGCTCTCGGAGACGCCGGACGGATTCCCTTGGTACTTCCTGTACCTGACGGGGGTCGCGATCGTTCCGGCGATCGGCCTGTTCCATACGACCGCGGAGTTCATCAATTGGCGGGCGTTCAATCTCACGTTCTTCCTGATGCTGTTGGTGAGCTTGCTGTGGGAAGCGACGCTGGCGCTGCCCTATGGCTGGTGGGGCTACCACGAGGGCGTGATGATGGGGATCTTCATCGGGGCCTGGTCGAGGCTGCCGCTCGAGGCCGTGCTCGTCTGGCTTGCGGTAACGTTCACGACGGTAATCATCTTCGAGGCGATCAAGATCTGGATCGCCTCACATCGCTCGATGCGGAAGTTTTTCCTCGGCTGAGCGGCCGGGCCGGAGCCTCGTGGAATCCAGAACCGATTCCCCTTCGGACTGTGTATTGATCGGAGAGAGCTCGCTATCCAGTTTGCCTCCGGTGACGGCAGATCGCTGACGCTTCGGAACGGCCGGGGGAGCTTCTCTCGGACCGCCGCCGCGGTCACAGACCCGTACCAATCGTCGCGTTCAGTCGAAGGAATGGGCCTTCGCCCCCCTTGGGCAGCAACGCGACACGCAGACAGTCCCTTCCCCCGCCTTACGCAACGACTTACAATGGCAGGGCAGGATCTGAACGCGCGATGCCGCTGTCGCAAGAAAACCGCATCATCAAGATCGCGACTCCCCTCGGGGAGAACAAGCTCCTGTTGCGATCCTTTTCGGGCCAGGAGGAGGTTTCGCGCCTCTTTCGATTCGATCTCGACCTGCTGTCGGAAGACTACGCCATCGACCCAACGAAGATCGTCGGCAAGAACGTTACGATCTCGGTCGCGTTGGGGCAGCAAGAGACGCGCTTCATCAATGGTTACGTCTCGCGCTTCGTCGACGTACGGCCCGAACTGCGGCTAGCCCAGTACCGCGCCGAGGTCGTCCCTTGGTTCTGGTTCTTGACGCGCACCACCGACTGCCGCATCTACCAGAAGAAGACCGTCCCCGACATCGTCGAGGATGTGTTCAAACGCTTCAACTTCTCCGACTACGACATCGCGGGCATCCAGGGTAAGCACGAGAAATGGGAGTACTGCGTCCAGTACCGCGAGACGTCGTTTGCCTTCGTTTCGAGGCTCCTCGAGGAAGAAGGGATTTTCTTTTACTTCCGCCACGAGGACGGCAAGCACGTCATGGTTCTGGGCGACCAGAATAAGGCTTTCGAGAACAGCACGCCCGACAAGTTCAGCATGCAACGGCTCGACGGCGCGCAATCGCTGCTCGAAGAAGGAATGATTCGCTCGTGGGACCACGAGTATGAATTCCGGCCGGGCAAATGGACGCAAACGGATTTCAACTTCGAGACTCCGACAACGAGCCTGATGTCGACCCAGGACAGCATCATCGACCTCGAAGGCAACAAGAGCTTTGAGATCTACGACTACCCGGGCGCCTACGAGACGAAAGCAAAGGGCGACAACCTGACTCGCACCCGCATCGAGGAGGAGGAAGTCCCGCACAACGTCGTCTCCGCCGACAGCAATATACCGTCGCTCACCGCCGGATACCGCTTCACTCTCGAGGACCACGAGAAGGAAAAGGAGAATGAGGCCTACATCCTCACCTCCGTCTCGCACGCTGCGCGGCAGAGTGAGTTCTATAGCGAGGATCCCAACGAGCTCAGTTATTCGAACAGCTTCACGTGCATTCCCGATCCAGTGAAGTTTCGGCCGGCGCGGGTTACCGCCAAGCCGATGGTACACGGGCTGCAAACCGCCATCGTGGTCGGGCCCAAGGGCGAAGAAATCTATACCGACCAGTTCGGCCGAGTCAAGGTTCAGTTCCATTGGGACCGCCTCGGAAAGTACGACGAGAACAGTTCTCTCTGGATTCGCGTTTCGCATCTGTGGGCGGGCAAGCGATGGGGAGCGGTCTTTCACCCTCGCATTGGCCAAGAGGTGATCGTCCAGTTTGAAGAGGGAGACCCCGACCGGCCGATGATTGTCGGCCGGCTCTACAACGGCATCGAGATGCCGCCCTACGACCTGCCTGGGGAGCAGACGAAGAGCACGATCAAGTCCTATAGCTCGAAAGGCGGCGACGGCTTCAATGAGATCCGGTTCGAGGACAAGAAAGGCAGCGAGCAGCTCTTCATTCACGCCGAGAAGCACCAAGATATCCGCGTCAAGAAATCCACCTACGAGACGATCGGCAGCAGCCGGCACCTGATCGTCGGCGGCAGCCAACTGGAGAAGGTCGGCGGCGACAAGCACCTAACCGTCACGGGCAACCAGAACGAGAAAATCGACGGCACAATCTCGCGCGAAGCCGCGATGGATATTCAAGAGAAAGCCGGCATGAGCTATGCCATGGACGCCGGCATGGATATCCATCTCAAGGCCGGGATGAAGGTGATCATCGAAGCCGGCATGCAGATTAGCCTTAAAGTCGGAGGCAACTTCATCGACATCGGACCCGCCGGCGTCACTATCGTGGGCACGATGGTGAAGATAAACAGCGGCGGAGCGGCCGGCACGGGCGCTGGCTCGGCTCCTGAGGCTCCGAAAAAGCCGAAGGCCGCCGACAAGGCAAAGCCTGGAGCGGAGTCCAAGCTGCCCCCGCCGAAGAAGCCGCCCAAGCCAAGCACCTACAGCCCGCAGGCAACGGCTCTCAAGAAGGCGGCGGCGGCTGGCGCTGCTTTCTGCCCCACTTGACCGTCTTAGACTGCCGACCCGGTGGGTCGGCCCGGACAGGAAACTACGATGGCGGATTTTACCGATGAGCTAAAAGCCGAACTCTTCGCCCCCGACGACGCGAATGTCTTCGCCGTTCTCGACGGCGCCTCCGTCCCGGATCTGCTGGACCGGCTTTACGCGCCAGACGCTCCCGAGTGGGAGTGCCTCTACCGCGGAGAGCTGGCTCCCGACATGGCCGAGGTCGCGCCCTACCTCGTCGCGCTAGAGCCGGATCACGACTTCACCGACTGGCTCCTCGCCAAGGGATGGGGAGCTCACTGGGGGATCTTTGCGACCGGGCCGGGTGAGCTATTTGACTTGCGGCAGCATTTTCGCCGCTTTTTGAGAGTCGCCGGTCCCGAGGGCGAGTCACTGTATTTTCGCTACTACGATCCGCGCGTATTGCGAGTCTACTTGCCGACCTGTAACGCCGAGGAGCTTGCCGAGCTCTTCGGCGAAGTCCTCGGCTCCTACATGATGGAAGACGAGGCCGCCGCCGGCGTGCTTCGATTTCAGAACGAGTCGGGCCAGCTCAAACAGACCGAGCATCCGCTCAAGGCCCTGCAGAAACAGTAGCGGGCGCGCCGACTTCGAAACGTACTGATGATCATTCGCGCTGAGCAGATGGAGGCTCTCGACGCCGCCGCCTCAAGCGCCTTTGAGCGTGAGATGGTCGAGCACTTGAATGCCTTCGAGCCCCGTCTCTGCCAGGCGGCGAAGGAAGACGGCGTTCGGCGCGCAGTCGAGGTAGGCATCGAACGAGCCCGCGCGCTCGGCTTCACCACCCGCGGCCAAATCGCTTTCCATCTCGAGCTGATGTGTATTCTGGGTTGGCAATACGAAGTCGATCCGCAGTTGGCTTGGGTGAGCGAGACCTTGGAAAACGCCGCCCCCGACGACCCGAAAGCGCGCGCCAACCAGCTCTACGATCGCGCCAACGCCTACCTCGACGAAATCGCCGGCCCCGAGAACGCGCACGCTATTGCCGCGATGAAGCGATTTCATAAGCTCGATTTCTCGGCTGCGAAGCCCGAGGACGACGATGTGACCAGAGGCCTGGCGGCGATCTATCCCGAAAAGGCCCGACGAATTGGCGACGACGGGTTGCGCGGGCTTCTCGAGGCGGGTGCAACAGAAGCGGCGTCCTGCGCACTGCCGCCCGAACGAGGCCGCGCCTTGATCGCCGGCCTGATGTTCGGGCTGGGAATCGGCGTTTGCTCGGACCCGCTCTACCCGTGGGTGGCGGAGACGCTGAACGACCCCGCGATCGAGGACGGCGAAGAGAAAGTCTCACGGTTGTTACGTCGACTGAGCGCCTACGTCAAGCGCGCTCTAGAGTATCTCGATGGCGAAAAACAGGCCTAATACGCCGAGTTCCACCCTGCCGGGCGGGAACGCCGGGGATGCGGCAGGAGGATCAGACGGGGCAGGTTGCGTCCCGAATCCCGACTCTCCGGCCGGCGCCGCGGCGGAGGGCTGCGCTGAGGAAGAGGAGGAGCCCTGTTGCACCATTACTTCCCAAACCGTCCAGACCCAGCCCGCCGACCGTGCCCGCACTCGCATCGGAGTCGGTGAGGTTGTCAACCTCACCGTCGACCCCGCACCCGGGACCTGGTCGGTGGACACTGGCGGCACTCTATCGAGCACATCCGGCGCGACGGTCCAGTTCACCGCCGGCGACGTCGCCGCGACCGCGACGATCACCGCTGCAGCCGGCGGCTGCAATTGCACGCTCGAACTCGAAGTCGTCGCGCCGACGGGCGTCTCGATCCGCCGCGACGACGCGCGAGGCTTCTTCCACCGCCGCGGCAAGCCTTCGGCCGGGTTCGTCGGAGTCGTTCACATATCGCCGGCCGACGTGAATTTCGACGCAATTGAATACCACGAAGACGACGTGGACGCAGTCGGAACGGATCGGCTGGACTTCATGGACGGGGAATCGCACCATCCCACGCCGGGATGGCTGCCGGTCAGCGAACGGGTGATCGCGGGCCGCGGCTCCGAGTCGGGCATCGACCAAGTCCAGGTATTGATGAATATCACCGGCAGTCTCGACCCCGGCGGTACGGTCACTTGGTCGATCCCTTGGCACTACCGGGTCAACGGTGGAACCTCGCACACCTTGGCGACGATCGATCAAGTGGTCGACATGGACAACACCGGTTCGGTGACGATCAGCAAGGGCGGAGCCTCGGTCACCAAGGCTCGCAACGACGCCAACTCCTCGATGGATACGACGCCGCCCATCGTGGAAGATGCGGAGTAGGCGCCGCGACTGAGCGCCAGCCTCATTGACGGTCAGGCTGTTCCGCCAGCTCCAGCAGCTTGTTCACGGTGTTCCAGTTGCGCGCCGTCGCCGGCGTCTTCAGCTTGCGCTCGATCACGAGGTTTGAGAGCTTCGTTTTCCCATAGCCGTTCGGACAATACAGATACGCCAGCCGCCCTCGGAAGCGAACCACGTCCTCCCCCGACTCGGCCTTCGCCAGCTCTTCTTGCGCACGGGAGTCAGGCGCCGCCGCGAGGAAGCTGACGACCAGCCGCCGGGGGTCCATCTCTGAGCCGTCTCCGAAAGGATTCTCGGCGATCACCGCCCTCCACTCCTCCAGCCCGTAGACGAACATCTCGACGTCACAGCCGAATCGCTTCTCGATGCCGGTGTGAATTCTCTTTTCGATGGTCGCGCTGTTCTTGCCGCGGCTCTTGAAGACCACGTTCCCGCTTTGGATGTAGGTCACGACGCGCGCGTAGCCCAGCGACTCATAGAGCGCCTTCAGATCTAGCATCTTAATCTTTCGATGTCCGCCGACATTGACGCCGCGAAGTAGGGAGATGAAGACCGGCATTATTGCCCTCGCGATTGCCCGAGAACGTTCAGCTCCCGCCGCTAGGCCTGCCAGCGCCGTCCGAGACCGAGCTCTTCTTTGGCGTACTTCAAACTGCGCGCCATGTGATCAAGCTGCTGATGCTGGATCGCGGGGCGCAAATAGTCGGGCAGCTTCCGTCCCAGCAGATCTTCATTGATGATCGCTTTCTCGTAGGGACGGCCCTTCTTCGCAAGCGCCAGAAAGCGAGCCAACTCGTTGGCTCGCGCCTTGGGATACGACTTCCAATAATCCGGCTCCAGGTACGGCAGCACCTCCGCCGGACGGCCGGTGATCGGTTTGGCGTAGACGTACACGTCGGGACACTTGCGGCGGACGATCTCCATGACGGCGTGAAAGTCGACGATGCCCTCTCCCAACGGCACCCAATGGACAGCCACCCCGCGAGGGTGCTCGTAGACGATCGAATCACGCAGGTGCACCGTCAGCGCGTACGGCGCGAGCACATCGACGGTCAGCAACGGATCCTCGAGAACGAAAACCGGGTTGCCGGTGTCGAGATAGATGCCGACGAACTCCGGCCCGATCTCGTCGAGGAACATCTTGAATTCCCAGGCCTGGAGGTCCTTGTGCACCTCGACCGCGAACTTCACTCCGGCGTCGATCGCCTCGGAGCGAACCTCGCGCAAGATTCCGATCATGGTTTCGATGTGCTGCTCGATCGGTCCCGGCGGAAGCCCGGCCCGATTGCCCGCGAACAGACAGCGCACTAACGGGGAGCCGAGCGCGCCGGCGCGCCGGATGTTCGTCCGCAGGCCGGCAACCTTCGCCGTACGTTCCGCCGCGTTGCGCGGTACCAAGGCGCTGCCTCCGGTCTCGAGGCGCAAGCCAAGGTCGCGCGCCTGCGCTCGCACTTCCGGCCAATGAGCCGCGTCCATCGCGCCGGGATCCTGCGAGCCCTGCAAGAAGATCGCGTCGAGCTTCTGCTCGGCGGCGTAATCGAGCAGACGCCTGTCATGCCATTGCAGTGAGCGCAAACAGTAAGTGTTGTAGCCGAGCGGCATCGGCTGTCGCTGGGCGGAAGCTGCGGCTGCTACGGACGCGGCGGCGGTTGTCGCGAATAGGAAGTTGCGTCGGGTCAGCATGGTCGTCAGCTCGCTCCGCATCGTAGCAGAGCGCTGTATCATTCGTTGTGAATACGTTACGATCGAATCCGTGAAGACGACCAAATGAACTGGGAGCTATTACTCGCCGTCGTAGGCCTGGCCGGAGCCTGGCTTGGTTCGGTCGTCAGTTGGCTCCGCTCGCAAGCCCAGAGGCGCGCCGACGAAGAATACGTTCGTAGGGAAGGGCTGTATCTTCAATTGCTGACCGCTTTGTCAGCGTTCTACCAAGGTGGAACACCGGATGGCGTTGCGGCGTTCACAACGCAAACGCGTCTCGCCTGGCTCTACGCTCCTGACGAGGTCATTCGCGCTCTCTACGCGTTCCTCGACACTCAGAAGGGAGACGTTCCGTCCGAGCGGAAAAACTCCGAGGGGAGGCGAACGATGGCGGAGTTGGTTTCGGCGATCCGCACCGACCTGTTTCACACAACGGGGAAAGAAACACAGCTAACGGCCGCCGACTACAAACACCTGACGTAGCGGCTCGAAGCGCGCGCTCAGCCGCCAAGGTCCTCAATGAGAACCCCGAAGGACTTGAACGCCCCGTACGCTGCCATTACGAACAGAAAGCCCAGCAGAACGTTCTCCCACCAACGATTGCGATACTCGACGCCGATGTAGCGCGACCCCGCGGTGATGCACCACAACCCCCCGGCCAGCAGCGGCAGCAGCACAACCTGCGCGCTGTTCGCCGCCAGCGTCAGGGTAACGAAGTCGGGCATCCCCGGAATCGTCCAGATCAGCGGCGAGACCAAGCACCAAACGAGGATGCGGCCATGCATCGGATCCGTGCGATACTCCTCGACGGTCGGCCGCTTCTTAGTGCGCCACCACAACCAAGCATTGCTGCCAAGCATGGCCAGCCCAGCGGCGTGGCCGACGATCGAGGTGAATACCGCCGAAAAAATACCAGCGTAAAACAGCAACCTTCCGCCCGGGCCGAGCACGTCGCTGAGGAGGTTCGGCAAATCGTCGAGGTTGCTGATGTGCCTGTCGGGATAGAGTAACTCGGCGCCCAAGATCCAGACGGCCAAGTTCAGCACGATCATCACGACGATGCCGAGCAGCAGGTCGTAAAACTGCACCCGGCGATATTTGGGACCGCGCCACCCCTTTTCTTCGAGGAAGTAGGGGTAGACCAAGTTCATGAACGAGCCGCCGACGGCGCCGATCATCGCCAGCGCGACAGTCAGCGCGCCGAAGGGCCCTTGCTGGCCCGGTATGTTCATGCTGAACAGGCCTTCCACCACGGCCAGCCCGCTGAATCCGACCCAAACGGCTGAGCCAACGAAGGAGACGGAGAGCACTGCGAGAAAGATCTTGAACAGCCACTCAAGCGGCCGATAGCCGCCCTTCGACACGACCAAGAAGGCGACGGCGTTGCAGCCGATCGCCCAAGCCCAGGTCGTACCGCCGAACACGTTGCGGCACACTTCGCCGACGCCGACGGTCATGTACGACTCATACACGTGGCCCATGCCGATCGCGCCGACAAACAGCACCGGCGCATACCAGCGGTGCAGCCGAACGAGGCCGTCGAGCACGCTTTCGCCGTGCTGATTGCAGAGCTGGTAGCGTCCGATCAGCGACACCAGCAAGAAGCGCATCATGATCGCAACCACGAGCACCCATAGCAGGGAGTAGCCGTAATTGCTGCCGGCGACGCCCATGTCGACCACGTCGCCGGCTCCCAGCCAGGTGAGCACGACGATGATGCTTGGCCCGAACGCCTTAAGGAAATCGAAGAAAGAGCGAGGCACCGGAGGCGCCGGCGTTGGGCCGCTGGAAGTTTGACTCATGGGCAAGAAGCAGGCGGCGGCTCAGGACGAATCAGCCGCAACGCAAGCGCATTCCAGTGTACGGCATTCGCCGCGCGCTCTGGCTTCGGCCCCATGGCCCGCGCGGCAAGGCACTGCGGAGTCTCCTAGACCGACTCAAGCTTCCGCGGGAAAAGGGCGGCGCCGTTCTTGCCCCCCCTTTGGGCCTCATGACCGATCTGCTAGCCGACTATAACTCCTCTTCTCTGACTATGAACGCTGACGACTTCGAGTGATCGACAAAATTGCTTTCGTCCTTCAAGAGTGCAGCACTCAGTTCTTGTCCCTCAGGCGTGCTCATCGCCGCCAATAGCTCCTGCTCTGATTCGAACCAGACTTCGGCAACGCCATCATATTCTGGCAACATGCCCCTAGATTCTCTGAGTCCTTCGTTTACAGGCGTATCTATCGTGAGGGATTGCACATACCTTTTTGCCCTCATGATTTGGGCATTCTTCATGAAAAAGGGTCCATGTTGGTTTCGCCAATAATCCTGGAATTGCTCGCGAGACATATCTGGGCGACGAGTTAGGCACATTATGAATTTGATCACTATTTTTGTCCTTATGGTTTTCTTTTTGTGCTTTCTTGGCGAACGTGAAAGCTCACCCGATCCTGACCTGAGGGCGAGGGTCGAATGATGGTCTTGGGGTTCAAACTGCGGGCGACTGTTAACTCCATTGGTGAGAACCGTGACAGCCTCAACAATCTTGTCCCGGTTTCCTCCCCGTATCCTGCAGGCGACGGCTCCGGACGAATCCGCCAACAACGCAAGCGGATTCCAGTGTACGGCATTCGCCGCGCTCCAACGGGCAGAGCGAGAAGACCAGCCCCAAGGACCCGTCACCGAACGCCCTGGTTCCTCCCGTGTGACCCACGCATGCCCGCATCTCTGGTTCTGGGGTCCACAGGCACTGCGCCTCAGACCCCGCCCAGTCACGTGACGCTCGCCTATTAGAAGTCGAGCCCCAATGTGAACCGAAACGTCCGGCCGTCGTTGAGCGTGTTGGTGATTCGACCGAAGCTTGGCGACGTCAGTGAGAAACTCGGCGGCGCAAACTGTGGCGTGTTGAATAAATTGACCGATTCGATGCGGAAGCTTACTCTGTAGTCTGCACGGGTGACCCAGCTTCTCGAAATGCTCGCGTTGACGTTGGCAATCTTGCCCTTGCGGAACGTCCGCAAGCCCAGGGTTCCCGCCAGGTCGCCAACGTTCTGAAAGGCAAAGGCGCTGAGCGGCAACAGTTTCCGGGAAGTATCGGGATGACCGATCGTGCGACCCAGAATCGAGGGATCCAGGAGCTGCGGGCGATCACCCGCGGCCCCGTCTACATTGCCGAATCCGGGGGCGTCCGAGCCGGTTTGCACGGTGAAGGGCGTCCCGGTCTTGAGCAGGCTGATCGCGGAGAGCTGCCAGTCGCCGAACAGCTTTCCCGCCCAGCCGCCCGTGTTTGGAGTTTCATAGGCTACTCGGAGCAGGAAGGAGTGCGGCTGGTCAAAGAAGCTCAACGACTTGACGTCGGAGTGGATGTTGTTCGACGTTTGACTCACCGCCCGGCGGGCGTCGGCGGCGTTCATCGTATTGGTGTAGTCGCTGCCCAAGTCGATCGACTTGCTGAACCAGTATGAGGCGTCTACCGTGAAACGCTTGAGACCCCGCGCCACGAACGAGACGCGAGCTGCGTCGTAGTAGGCGCGCGACGCATTGTGCAATCGCAAGACGTCGTTATAACGATCGTTCGGCCGGCGAGTGTTGATGGTGGCTACCGAGATCGGCACGCCATCCGGCCTCTCGCCCCGGTTCAAGAACCAGGCCTGGAAGACTTTGTGAGCGCGACTTCCTACATAGCCAAGCTGTAGGTTCATATTCTGCGAGAGGGCGAGCTCCCAACTGAAATTGTACTGGTGCACGTAGGGCTCGACCAGATTGTCCGCGATGTCGAACAACGTCGAGCGCGACCCCGGGGTGACGTTGGCAAACGCCTCGCCGCTAATAATGTCAACGAGCTTCGGCCGCAGCACAACCAGGCGCACGACGTTTGGCGCGTTGAGGCGGAACTGACTGTAGGTCACGGGGTAGATCTCGCTGTAGGAGATGCTATAGGCGGCGCGCAACACTCCCCATTGGTCGCCTAGGCGATAGGCAAGACCGAATCGCGGCGCAAAGTTATTGCAGTCGCAGTTATAGGGGAGCCGCTCAAAGTCGTTCACCTCCTGCGGGACTGTGACGAGCTCGTAACGCAGTCCCAGAGTTAGCGTCAGGTTCGACTTCGGCTTCCACGTATCGGCCATATAGAACTGGTTGGCCCACTGGCGGAAGCCTCGATGGTAATTGCCGACTGTCTTCAGCAGCCGAGTCGGTTGCCCCAAGCGGAAGTTTGTGATGGCGTCGTTACCGAAAGCGTCCGAGAATATCGTGTTGCCGCGCATCGCTTGCTGCTCGACCCCATTGAGCTGAATTCGCCCAAAGTGGAAGCCGGCCGTGAGCGTGTGGTTGGTGAAAGATCTTGAGACCTCCCCGGCGTAGCGGAAGGTGTTGAGTGCACGGTCTACCGGGATCAGCGGAGAAGGCCCCTGTGAGTCAATCGCACTGCTCACGCTGAACGTCGGACCGAAGTTGTTCGGCTCCGGGACCAACAACGAGCCGACTCTGTCAAACCCGACTGAAAAGTTCGTCGCCGTTCGAGGCGACCACGTGCGAGACCAGGTGATACGTGGCCTGTGGTTCTTGAGCTTGGTATCTGGATTGGCTCCACGGATGAATTGAAAGGCGTCGACGTCCTGCGAGGTGAAGACATAGCTCAGGCCAAGCCTGTCGTTCTCGCCGATGTTTTGGTCGATGCGCAGGTTGACCGAGTCTGTATTGACGCGTTGCGGAGCGTTCGTGTTCAGAGCACGGTCGGCGATGTCGGTGCGATTGGGAAACTCGGCGGGGTAGGCTTCCAGCAGATCCTCGACGATCGCGCGGGTCTCAGCCGTCGTGGGCTCTCCGGTCGCGGGGTCGATCAGCAGGGGCGTCCGCTCGTCCGGCAAGGGAACGAGCACGTTGCCGTTGACTTGCCCTCGAATCTTCTGCTGCGAAGCGTTGATCGTAAAACGCGCACCTTCCCAGGCGGGCACGGTCAAGCGGAACCCGTAGCGATTCTCATTCGCGGGCTTGACGTCGCCGACCTGAAAGAACGACCGTGCCGAGAAGACGCTGTTGCCGTGGGTCAGGAAGACGCGGCCATGCACGCCTTGACCGCCCGTGGGAGGTAAGTGCAGACCCGGGGGAGGCCGGCGGCCATATTCGGCGCCAAAGTAGTCGCGGTCGGGCTGAAACTCGGTAACGATGGTGGCGGTTGCGCCCAGCCGGATGTTGAGCTCTTGGAGCGTGTTGGTATCGACGAGATTGAACTGCACGTTCTCATTGCGTCGAGCCTCGCCTGACTTGGTATCTTCTTGCCCGAGAAGGTTAAGGCTGGTGCGCTGGCTGGCGGCCTCGTCGGCGGGGGCTGCCGGCGCGGCGGCCGGCTCAGCCTCAGCAGCGGCGTCAATCGTCGCTACTGCCGGCGTTGAATCGTCAGACGGCTCCACCGGCTCCTGGGCTAGACCGAAAGAAATCCCGGCCGTCAGCAACAACGCGACCAGTCCGGCAAACCCACATGGACGGATCAACTCAGCTAGGGGAGCTGCAACCATGATCGGGCAAGTTTAGCAGGCGAGCCGGCTTCCTCGACTCGCCCTGATACTCTGGCCGGGGAGGCACAATCGTCTATGGCCGGTGCAACTCTCACGCGTTGGCAACCGCTTCTTGGCCGCCGCCGCTGACGTTCTTCCAGGCGTGGGGCTCGTTCGAGGCAAGGGCTCTACGGGAAAGTTTCATGTGGGAGAACTCCTTGTCGGATCGAGCCAGGCACGATCGCGATACGATCGTATCCCAGCCGGACGCGACGCATCCGAGAAGCTCACATGGACAGCAGCCGGTTGGACCTTGTTTCGGTGAGCACTAATGAATGCTTGCCCCCGGATTCCATCGACACTGGAGACCCCGTTCGGCAGCGGGATTGCAACTATCTCAGCAGCCGCCGGGTAAGGAGAGTTAGGGAATAGCCATGCTGCTGATTAAGAGGACAGCCAAATCCGTAGAGGAGGCGGGACGCGCTCTTGAGGCCGCCGCGGCGGTGCAGAACTTCGGCGTCTTAGGAATTCACGACCTTCAAGCGACCATGGCGAAGAAGGGCGTGGAGTTCCCTTCCGCATGCCGCATCTACGAAGTCTGCAACCCCCATCAAGCGAAGCGAGTGCTTGAGCACAACATGTCGATTTCGACCGCCTTGCCTTGCCGCATCTCGGTCTATGAGGGTACGGAGGGTACCGAGATCGCTACCATCCTACCGACGATGATGTTGGATCTCTACGGGTCGGACGAACTCAAGAGCGTCGCTCACGAGGTCGAGGATAAGATCGCCGCCATGGTCGAGGAGGCGGCCGGCTAACCTCGCATGATGATGGTGCCGACGAAGGTCAGGACTATGTTTGCGAACGGGTAGGCTCCCGCATAGCCGAGCGCGGGGACCTCCGATCCGGCTCGCTTCGTTACGATCGCGAGCGCCGGAGTGCTGGTCATCGCTCCGCAGACGGCGCCGATCAGGATGGCGGGGTTCATCTTGAGCACGAAGCTGCCGAGAGCATAAGTAACCAGCGGCGTCACCAGCGTCAGCACGGCGCCGGCAGCAACGAGTGTAGGGCCAACAGAGAGCAACGCGGCGACGATTGAGCTCCCTGCGCGCAGCCCGACCGAAGCCATGAAGAACAGCAGGCCGAGTTCTTGCATGACAAGCCTAGCCGCGGTCGGAACGCGTCCGAACGTCGGGTTGATGGAACGCAGGTATCCAAGCAAGATGCCGGAGATCAGCAGACCGCCCGCCGTGCCGAGCGTAAGAACAGCGTTGCCGAATCTGACGTTGACCTCTCCGAGCAAGAACCCCACTACGATGCCGAGTGCGAATGTGGGCAGATCGGTTTCTTGAACCTCGGCCTCAATGACTCCGACCTCCTGCGCAGCCCGCTGAAGGGGTCCGTGCAGACCGATTAAGAACAGGATGTCGCCCCGCTGTATCGCGGTCTCCCGATTGAGCGGCATATCAATTTGCGAACGCGTCAGGCGAGAGGTCCACAGTCCTCGATCGCCCAACAGCCCGAGCTCGCCCAGAGTCTTGTTGGCGGCGTCGGCTCGGTTCACCACCACCTCCGCGACCTCGATCTTGCTCTCCAAGAGGTCCTTGTCTTGAACACGGGGACCGAACATCTCCGGGAGCCGTTGCTGCACCTCGAAGGGGGCTAGTAGAGACACCAGATCGCCGGGTTGCAGGGTCGAGGCGGCGTCCGGATCGATCAGCTCATCGCCCCGTTTAATGCGCGCGACCAAAATGCGATGCTTGACGCCCAGGTCCAGTTCCCGGAGGCTGCGCCCGATCATCGCCTCGTTCTCGACCGCGTAGGCCTGGATGATTGGCGCGGCGGGAGCGGCTCTTCCCCCGTTCGGCAGGATTCCCAAGCCGTGAGCGGCTTGCATTGCCTCGCGGTGCAAGTCCACTCGAAACAGCTTCGGCATCACGCCGACAAACAAGATCAGGCCAACCATGCCGAACACGTAGGTGAGGGCGTAGGCCACCGCAATGTTCTCGACCGCGGCGTCGGGGCCGACTCCCGGCGGCAGGCTCGCTATGCCGTCTTGGACCGCAGTTTGCGCGGCGGCAAGGGTGGGCGTGCTGGTCAGGGCCCCTGCGACGAGCCCGGCGGAAAGGCTCGAGTCGAACTCCCACACCTGGCTGAGGAAGCGCGCGAGGAACAGGGAGGAGCCGGCCGCCACGAGGGCCAGACTGATGTACTTCAACGTAGACCCGCGCAAAACGCCGAAGAAGCGCGGTCCGGCCGAGAGCCCGACCGAGTACATAAAAATGGCGAAACCGATGTCGCCGGCGCGCGCGTTAGACACAAGGCCCAGGTGACCGAGCACGAGCCCGGTAAGCAACACTCCCGCAGTGGAACCCAAGGGCGCACCGGCGACTTTGAAGCGACCGATGAGGAACCCCAATCCGATCGTGGCAAACGCGGTTAGCGAAGAATTGGATTCAAAAAGGCTGAGAAGATCGATTTCCATGTCTGCAACAGAGAGCCCGGGGCCGCCCGGCAATCGCCGAGAAAGCCCTCAGAGTTTAGCAGCGCGCGACGTGGACTTCTCGGCCCGCTAAGATTGGCGACCCTGCAGGATTACCGACCATGCCGAAATTCGTCATCGAACGAGAACGCTCGCGTTCTATGACGAAACTCACTGCAAAACCAAAAAGCCCTGGACAAGTTCGGACATAAACGGACTTTTCCGCTAGTTTGCCCGAACGCCAGGGATCTCTGACTTGAGGGTAGCGCGGATGTCAAGGCTGGCCGGATCTAGGCACCGCCGTAGCGGCCGTCGGCGGTCTTGCGCGCCTGCCTTGAGTCGCAAGCGTCTCGGGCAGCAGCGGCGCACTCGAAGCCACGAGCATGGATCGTCGAGTCACTGGAATTTACCTCGTCTTCAAGATATCTTTCCTGTCGACGGGGAGATAGTGCCGTTCGCCCGCTAGTAGACGCGCTCGGTGCGGCGCGCTCGGCGATAGGGTTTCTCTAGGAATTTGCGCGCTTCCTCTTGGGCGGCGGCGGTGTCGTCGCGGGTGCGAATTGCGAGCTGATACTCGTTGACCGCGCGCTCGCGCTGTCCGGTGACGTCGAAGATCTTGCCGAGATGGATGTGCGCCCACACCTCGGTCCAAGTCGGCTCTTGGTCGCCGTTGAGCGACTCGCGGAACTCGTTTGCCGCCGATTGGTAGTTGTTCTGAAGGAAGAAGACCTCGGCTATACGGTAGTGCGCCAGCGAGCTGTAACGGCTAATGTCGAGCGCCTTTTGATATTCCTGCAGCGCCTCGTTGTAGTAGCCGAGCCCGACGAGCTGCTCGCCCTTTCGAATCGCCACCAGCACCCGAATCGAATCATCGAAACGGAGGATGCGGTCTTTGGGATCAAGCACGACGCGCTTCGGCTTGCCGAAGGCGTCGACGGTGAAGTCGGAAGAGAGACCGCGGACGTCGATGCGGTGGTACTCAGGCTCGCCTTCGGTTTCGATCATCAGCTCGACAGGCATTGAGAAAGTATCCATGTCTTGATTGACCTTGCCGAGCACACGGAACCCCTTGCCGTCGCCTAGCCGATAGATCGTGTATTCCTGCTTGAACTCGGGCGTGTTGATCGAATCGATCCACTGCAGGAAGAACGGCTGTAGATCTTGTGAGCTTATCTCTTCAGCCAGCTCCTGGAAGTCGGCTGTGATCGCCGACGTCCAAGCACGACGAGCGGCCCATTGCTTGAGCGTCTCGAGAAAGGCATCGTCGCCGATCACCCACCGCAGCATCGAGCAAACCATTGCGCCCTTGGCGCCGGCCAGGGCGTTGATCTCGGGCGAGAAGTCGGGAAGGCGACCGGCCTGTCCGACCGGAATATCGGTATAGGTCAGCGACTCAACGCGGGTTGCTTTGAGTTGAGCCTCGAAGGCCTCCTCGCCTTCGTAGTCCTCAATCTCAAGTAGGGCCGAGTAGAGCGCCAAGCCGTCGTCGAGCCAGAGATGGTTGCGGTTGCCGGGCGAGACTATGCTGCGCCACCACTGGTGCGCGACCTGCGTGCCCAACACTTGACGGTTGAGTGCGGGGCCGATCCCGTAGGGGCTGAGAAATATGAGGCCGGGTGCGGCGTAGCCGTTCGGCGCGTAGTCTCCGACCTCGACCACAGTCAGGGATCGCGAGTAGGGCGTGCCGAACTTTTCGCTGAAGAAAGAGACCATCTCGCCAGTCGCTTCGCCGTACTCGCGGGCAAGCTCTTCGGAGGCGCTGTTGAAATAGACCGATGTCGTGATGCCTTCGGATTCGACGTCCAGCGAGTCGCCCATCACGATCGCTACCGAGCCCGGGAACGACGGTTGGCTGAACTCATAGCTGTATCGGACACCGTCGTCGACCGTTTCGGAGACGCCGATGCCGCTGCCAAGCACCTTGTACTCCTTGGGAACGGTGATGTTGATGTTAGCCGCGAAGCGATCGGCAGCGAAGCCGTTGACGGGGAACCAGCGCCCTGGGTAGAGCAAATAGGCGCCCTGCTCGGCGATTGAGGCGAGGCCGACGCCTTCAACCGGCGAATCTTCGACGCCGGCGAGCCGTCCGGCGTAGTCGAAAATTAGCGTCAACGGCTGGCCTTGAGGCGGCATCAAACCGAGGTCTACGCGAACGGTGAAGTCCTGACGGTAGCGGGTTGCAGAGAGTTCACCGCCCTCCGCGTTGGTTACCGAAGAGACGTTGAGGCCGTTGTGGAGGTCGAAGATCAGGCTCGTAGTGTCTTCGCGGGGAATCAGCCGGACCTGAGCGCGGGCTTCGATGGTTTGCGAAAGTGGGTCGACGCGAGCTTCGATGTCGTAGGACTCCACGTCGAAGAGCGGTCTTGCTTCTTGGGCGCGAACGCCGCCCGCGACGAGCAGCAGGAGCGCCGCCGCACCCATGAATCGATGCATCGTCGTTGTCATTGTCTTCATCATGCGCTCAAGTCGAAACGTTCGCATATTACCTCCGCCGCCTGCTGCGCCGCCGGAACAGGTCCGCGTAGTTGATCGGCGACGGCCGCTAGATCAGCTTTCATACGGCTCCGCTCGCCCGCATCGTCGAGCAGCTTCTCCATTTCGGCCGCCAGCCGTTCTCCGGTGCAGTCATGCTGGATCAACTCAGGCACGATCGCTTTGTCGGCCAACAGATTCACCATGCTGTAAAAGGGGACATCGACGAGCATCCGCCCCAAACGATAGCTGGCGGCGCTCACGCGATAGAAGACTACCATCGGCGCGCCGAGCAGCGCGGCTTCTACCGTCGCCGTTCCGCTCGCAACGAAAGCGGCATCGGCATGGGCCAACGCATCCCTTGTCTCATTTTCAACTATATGGACGGGCCTGCCGCCGACGCGTTGCTCGAAAAATGATTTTCCTGTCGTATTTGAGGCCGGAAGCACCACGTTGAGCTCGCGCTGGGCGCGCAGCAGGTCGACCGCATCGAGCGCTGGAGGCAGGTTTCGGGCGGCTTCGCCCTGGCGGCTTCCGGGCAACAGCGCAATCAACGGCAGCGCGGGATCGAGCCCGTGGAGGCGGCAGAATTCCACGCGCGAGCCGCGGACGCCCGGCGCGCTTGAAAGCGGGTGTCCGACGTAGGCGGCGCGGACCCCGCGCTGCTCAAAGTAGGCCTCCTCGAACGGAAATATACACAACAGTTGATCGATTAGACGCTTCAGCAGGCGGATGCGGCGCTTGCGCCAAGCCCAGACCTGCGGCGCAACGTAGTAGGCCACAGGAACTTGGCGCCGATGAAGCTTCTTCGCCAGCCTGAGGTTAAAATCCGGCGCGTCGGTCAGCAGCGCCAACTGGGGCTTGCGCCGGTCTGATTCCGCCGTCAAACGACGGAACTCGGCCCAGATGCGCGGGATGTGGCGGACGACTTCGAACAGGCCCACCACGGCCAAGTCTTCGGAGCGCACCACAGCCTCGACCCCCTGTTCGCGGAGCTTCGGGCCGGCGCAGCCGAAAAACTCCGCCTTGGGCAGTCTCTGCTTGAGCGCGGCGACGAGCTCCGCCGCGTAGCGATCACCCGACGCCTCGCCCGCGGATACAAGTATCCTCATCGCCGGATTCCAGTGTAGCGAAGCGGTTCGGCGCTAGAGACCAGCGCCTCACTCACGAATTGGTCCGTGGTCTGCAGAATCGCGGAAACGCGTCGCGAACGATTGGTCAGAACTCGATGGCGGCCAGCAGCTCGGAGGGACGCAGCTCAAACGCCTGACACAGTCCGAGTAGGCTCTCCATACTTGGCATGTGCGCACCGCGCTCAATCGAGCTGAGCTGTGAGACGCTGATGCCGGTACGTCCCGCTAAGTCCTTGAGCGACCAGCTCTGCTCGACCCGCAGCATCTTGATGCGGCGTCCGAGCCGATCACGCAGGCGTTCAGTCGGGGTATGGCCGAGAGCATAGGTCTCGATGGCGTTGCGCAGGGTCTGGCGCATTTGCGCCAACGAGAATGGTTTAGCCAGATAGTCGAAGACTTTGCGCTTGAATGTCGCGCGCATGTCTTCGAGCGAGGGGTAACCGGTGACGACGATGATACAGATCTCGGAGTGCAGCTCTTGCAGTCGCTCGAGCACCTGGTCGCCCCGAAACGGCCCCATCTTCATGTCCAACAGCACGATCTCAGGCCGGCGCTCCTGGCAGGCGAGATAGAGGTCGTCGGGGTGAGTGAATGCGCGGACCTGATAGATGCCTTCGCCCTTGAGGAAGTCTTCGACGTAGTGGATGAAGTCGAGATCGTCGTCTAGAACGGCGATGTCAACCAGTGACTTCGCGGCCGCGGGCGCGACAGTGGCCGAAGAACTCTTCATTGTGCTTGCCTCGAAGCGCTCTTATTGTATACGCTCACCGCAGGAAATCATCTTCGGACACCCGAACCAGCGGTAATCGGCAGGAACTATTCGTGCGAGCGGGGAATCGCTAGGCGGCAGGCAGACTGACTTCGAGGCGCGCGCCACCCTCGGAACGGTTCGAGGCAGTGACGCGGCCGCCGTGGCGATGGACGATGCCCTCGGCGACGGTGAGCCCGAGACCGGTGCCGCGCGAATCGAGCCGAGCCGATACGAAGGCGTCGAAGATGTTCGGCAGAACGTCCTCGGGAATGCCGGGTCCGTCATCGTCCACGTCGACGGAGACCCAGCGCTCGCCGTGGTCGCCGGCAGTCGAGGATTTTACGGTGATTGCGCCGTGGCCTTCGACAGCGCTCATGCCGTTGCGAAGCAGGTTGATGAAGACCTGCATCAGGCGATCGTAGTCGCCCAAGACGCGGCTTTCGGGCTCGACCTGGTTGACGAAGCGAACGCCCCCGGCCCGCTCGTCGAGGGCAAGTAAGCTCCAAGCTTCGTCGATTAGCTCGCGCAAGCGTACTGGCTTTCGCTCCTCGTTGTGGCGGACCTTGGAGTAGTCCAGCAGACTTTCGCTAATGCGACTCAGGCGCTCGGTCATTCTCTTCATACGTTCGAGCCGGGCGCGCTCTTGCGGGGCGGCATCGCGCTCGAGCGCTTGTTCGATCGAGCCGTGCAACACCGACAGCGGGGTATTGAGCTCATGCGCCACGCTGGCGCTGAGCAGTCCGATTGTCGCCAACCGGTCTTGCGCCGCCATGCTGCGGCGAGCGGTTTCGAGTTGCGTGAGCGCGCGCTCGAGGTTAGCCTCTTTCTCTCGCAGGTTGACGACGGTGGCGTTGCGCGAGCGCATGATGTCGCCGATCTCATCTCCTGGAATCTCGCTTTCCGATATCAGCTCCCTATCTCGCTCGCCGCTCTGAACCGCTGCATCGGACTCGAGCGTCGCGCGGATAGGACGAAAGAGATAGCGAGGAATCACCCAGACCTCGAGCGCTAACACCGCGAGAACGTAGATCGAGCCGAGGGCGACGAAGAGGGCGCGGCGCACGCGATCAACCACGTCCTCGTAGAAGTCTGTCGGCACAAGCAGGCTAGCGTATTCGCCTCGATCAGGGTCGAAGAGGTAGATATGGCCCGGGAAGCCGTCTTGGTAGAACAACTCGCCAGGACGGCGGTCGAGCCAACGCCTCGTCGAGAAAGGAATGTTGAGATCCTCGGCCACTCCTCGCCGACGATCTTCCTCTTGGAGCGAGCCGTTAGGCAGTGCCTCGTCGGCGATGAGAAAACGCTCGGCGAGCGCGGTCGCTTCTCGGAGGCGAACGCCGGCTAGGCCGTCCTCGACGAGAGGAATGACGAAGACGTAGAACGCGCTCGCCAGAACGAGGAAGAAGAGGTTGTGGATGACGATCAGTTTCGAGCGCACGCGCAAATTGCTGAAGCGCGGGGCGTATCGTCTCCACAGGCCCTGAACGCGGCGGAACACTCCACCCGCATGATAACGGCAGATGGGCGTCGCCGCCGTGGGAGAATGGGCTGTTTGTTTTGCTTTGTTGATCGTGACGCTCAGCGTTAGATTCGCTTTTGCTCTTCCCGCGGTCGCACTTCTGGTCGGCTGCGGGGCCAAGTTAGCGCCGAAGCAGGCGCGCTTCGAGCTCGGGCCCTGCGAGCCGAGCTTTGCGATCGACGTCGAAACCGCCGGTTGGGGCGCGCGGCCCGAGCCGGTGATCGAGCGGGGCCCGGCCGGCTCGTGGGACTCGACGGACGCGCTCAACCCAACCGTCGTTCGACGGGGCGGCGTCTACTACAACCTCTATTCCGGTTACGACGGCGCGGTGTGGCGCACCGGGCTGGCGATCTCGAACGATGGCGTCGTCTGGGAGAAGGACGCGGCATCTCCAGTAATCGAGCCCGACGGCGAGGGTTGGGAGGGGAGCTACATTGCCGCCAACGGCTCGCTACTTGAAACAGGCGGCGACCTTGCCTACTGGTACCAGGCGGGCCCTCGCGGCGCCACACGGATCGGGCTGGCGAGATCGACCGACGGGCGCTCGTGGAGCAAGCATCCGGAGCCGGTACTCGAGCCGGGGCCGCTGGGCGGCTGGGACGACACGGCCGTCGGGGATCCCTATGTCGTGCGATGCCGTGACTTCGTGGCTATGTTCTATCTGGGACAGAATCGCTTTAGCGTCCAGCGTCTAGGCGTCGCGATCTCGACGGACGGCGTCCATTGGCGCAAGTCGCATCGCAATCCGCTGCTTGAGCCCGGCGGAGAGGGCTCGTTTGACCAGCGCGGCCTCGGCGAGCCTGCCGTCTTCTCGTCCGGCGGCAAGCTCTGGATGCTGTACGTCGGCCGCGACGCCGCTGAGCGCCGCCGAATCGGTTGGGCAAGCTCGTCGACGGGAGTAGACTGGGAAAAGGCGCCTGAGCGGGGATTTCTTGACGGCCCCGCGGGATGGGCGGAAGCCGTGATGTGCGATCCATCGGTCGGAGTGATCGAAGGCCGCCCGGCCATTTGGTTCGGGGGCGGCTCGCAGCCGTCTCCGGACGAGAACCTAGACGGCGCAGTCGGAGTCGGGACCCTGGAGGCGTCGGGTAACGAATGATAACCGCGACGGCTGCCCAGACGAAGCCACAACAGAGGCCCCGAAGAAATAGAATGCGCCGCGCTCTGACCTTGATCGCAGTCTCGATGTTGGCCGCCGCCCCGTCTTGGGCGCAGCCGCTTGATCCCGTCCAGTGGACGATTGCGATTGAGCCAGCGACTGCTCCGCCCGGCGGCGCGACCCTGGTTCGCGTCAAGGCGACGGTCGAAGAGGGTTGGCACCTTTACTCTTCGACGACTCCGCAAGGCTCGCCGATCGCCTTGAATTTGCGCCTCGCCGACTCTGATGCGATCGCTTCTTGGAAGGCACATCAACCTGAGCCCGAGGTGAAGTTCGATCCGAACTTCCAGATGGACAGCGAATGGTACGTCGGCGAGCCAGAGTTTCTGATCGAGACGCAACTGGCGGAGTCCGCGGCGCCGGGCGAGATAGCGCTTGTCGCAGAGCTCAGCTACGGAGCCTGCGACGCGACGCGCTGTCTGCCGCCGGCGCGGCGCACTCTCGAGGCTACTCTGGTCGCGGACGCCTCGGCGGCAGCGGCGCCGCCGACCGTGCCTTCCGGCTACCAAACGATGAAGGTCTTTCCCGGGCGGAAGCCAGCGGCGGCGGCGGCCCCGGCGGCCGCTTCGCCTGCGGAGAAGCCAGCGGCGGCAAGTGCTGGCGATCAAGGGTTGGCAAGCTTCGCAGCCGTCGCCTTTGGCTTCGGGTTGCTGGCGATCTTTACGCCGTGCGTATTTCCGATGATTCCGATCACGATGTCGTTCTTCATGTCGACGCAGTCGGGAGAGAAAAAGGCGTCTCTGGTCCAGGCGACGACATTTTGCCTCGGCGTGATCGTGCTCTTCACCGGCATGGGCGCGGGCGTCTCGGCCTTGTTGGGCCCGTTCGGAATGACACAGCTCGGCTCGAACGTTTGGGTGAATCTTTTCATCGCGCTGATCTTTTTCGCCTTCGGCGCCAGCCTGATGGGAGCGTTCGAAATCACAATGCCGAGCGGCGCGATGACCTCGCTCAACCGGCTCACCGGCAGCGGAGGCATATTCGCCACGTTGATGATGGGGCTCGTCTTCGCGCTGGCGTCGTTCGCCTGCACCGGCCCGTTCGTCGGGGCTTTGCTGGCGGGCTCGATCCAAGGCGGCATGGCCTGGCCGATCTTCGGCATGCTGATGTTCTCTTCAGGACTGGCGGCGCCTTTCTTCCTCTTGGCGCTGTTCCCTTCCTATCTCGACCGCCTGCCCAAGAGCGGCGGCTGGTTGGCCCGAACGAAGATTACGATGGGTTTCCTGATCTTGGCGGCGGCCTTCAAGTACTTGAGCAACGTTGATCAGATGTATCAGTTGCACTATTTGACTCGGGAGCGGTTTCTGGCGATTTGGGCGGTTCTGTTCTCGCTCGCTGGGCTCTATCTCCTGGGCCTGCTGAAGCTCGAGGAAGGCGACTCCGGAAGGATCGGACTGGGACGACTGGGCGTGGCTGGAGTATTTCTGGTCACCGCCCTGAGTCTCATCCCCGGGATGTTCGGCGCGCCGCTAGGCGAGCTCGACGCGTACGTGCCGGCATCGACCGGCTCTAGTTGGGGGGCGTCGACGGGCGGAGCGTCGGAGGGAGGCGGATCGCGGTGGATCAAGGACGACTACACCGCCGCCTTGAACGAGGCGCGCGAGAGCGGAAAGCCGCTACTGATCAACTTCACCGGCTACGCGTGCACCAACTGCAAGTGGATGAAGACGAACATGTTCCCTCGGTCCGAGATCGCTGAATCGCTCGACGGCCTGGTCTTACTCGAGCTCTATACCGACGCTCTCGACGACGTGTCGGAGCTCAACCAGAAGCTGCAGCTCGAACGATTCCAAACGGTAACCATTCCCTATTACGCCATCGTCGACGCCGACGAAAACACGCTCGGCGAGTTCTCGGGCAGCACGCGAGACGCCGAAGCGTTCCGCGATTTTCTCTCGAGCGGGCGCGAGCCGACGACCTGATTCTCGCTAGGACCTTCTCAGCCCGAAAATCAGTCTCTTTCCGGGTGGGCCTCTCAGGCATCGCACGGTAGAATTAAGCACGGGTTGGGGAACTATCCTTTTCGCGTCGGCGTCCGATAGTAGGTGGGGGCGCAACGATTGAGCGGACGCTTTCCGACGCGGACTAACGCTTCGATGAATCCTGCCAAGGGAAATTGGCTCCGGCGGCTCGGCCGTTGGGTGCGTCTGCATCTCATCCGCGCGGTGCGCGAGAACGCCTCGCCGCTACGCTCGGCAATGGGATTCGGCCTCGGTGCGTTCATCGGCGTTTTCCCGAGTTTCACGATCGGCACCCCGTTGGCCTACTTTGCCGCCGGCCGATTGAATCTCAACCGAGCGGCGGCGGTCGCCGGAACGATCATCATGAATCCGTTAACGGCGCCGTTTCTCTACTCAGCGAGCACCTGGCTGGGACTTGAGATTCTACGCCGCGACGGGCAAGAGGTCGTACCGGCGGAGGGCATACTCGCCTACATCAACGACTACGGCGTACCGTTTCTGCTGGGCAATACGCTCGTGGCGCTAGCGCTTGGCATCGCGTTCGGACTAACGGCCTACGTCGTGATCACACGTGTTGGGCGGCGCGGCATGCGCACGATGCTGATGCGCAATGGATCGAGCCAAGCCGCGTCCAGCACTCGCGCTACTCCGTAAGAATTTCGCGACCGGTAGTTTTTTCGGCCGCGGCACGAGTTGCTCAAGCCGGGCTCCTGTCTCGTAATCGCTTGGCGTTCAATAAGATAGATCGAAGCGCTCGATTGGCCCCCGGCTTGCTGCATGGTTCTTCGGAGGATAGTCTGATGTCGAAATCGCGCCCATGGAAGAGATTGCAACTGATCGCGGCGGTGTCTGCGATCGTTGGATTGGCGGCTTGTCAGGAAGGCGGGCCGTTCGGAACCGAGCTCATGGAGGAAGGCGAAGGAGCAGCCTCCGACGTCGAGGCTCCGGTGATTCCCGAGTCAGCCCCGAACCCTCTGGTACTGCTCGCCGCGGGCACGCCGCTGCGTGTGCGCACAACCACGACGCTCTCCACCAAGACCGTCGCGTCCGGCGAAACCTTCGTCGGCTCGCTTGAAGAGCCTCTGATGGACGGTGACCGGCTCGTCGCGGCCAAGGGAGCGACGGTGCGCGGCCACGTCGTGGAATCCGACCCCGGCGGGCGAGTCAAGGGACGCGCGCGGCTGTCAATCCAGGTCACCGAGCTTGATACCGAGGGCGGACCAATTGAGCTTGCCACCCGCTCACACACCGTCGTCGCCGAGTCGAGCAAGAAAGATGACGCCGTAAAGGTCGGCATCGGCGCAGGCATCGGCGCCGCCATTGGCGCGATCGCCGGTGGAGGCAGCGGTGCAGCCAAGGGGGCCGGCGTGGGCGCCGGCGCCGGAACCGGAGCCGTGCTTGCCACCCGCGGCAAGGCGGCTGCCATTCCCGCCGAGTCCGTGCTTAGCTTCTCGCTAAGCCAAGACGTCAGCGTTGAACTGCCTTAGGCTGGGTTTTGGCGGAAGCTAGTGGGAGTCGAACCCACCCTTGCCGCTCAGCGACAAACAACGGATTTGAAGTCCGCACCCGGCGCCGGCCGAGACTAGCTTCCAGAGGCCATTCTATCGAAGCGAACCCGTCCGTCGCGGGCGAGCCCTGGCAAACGAGCGCAGGGTGGACCGCGAACTACGGTCGCACTGGTCGGGTTCGGACTTGGTCTAGGAAGCGTGCTCGGCCGGCGGCGTCGGCGAGGTCTTCTTCGTCAGCGGTTGGAATGAGGGGAAAACGCTCGGCGAAGGCTTGAGCGAAGGCGCCCGATGCTCGCCGCAACTCTTCGCCTTGCTCGGAGAACACCGGCGTTGTGCCGACGCCGCAGCTTGGTGAGCGCGCCTTGAAGACGTAGCCCGCAAGCCCATCGAGCTCGTCGAGGCTTCGAGCCGACCAGTCGTCGAACTCCTCCGTCAGATCGGCGCGCGATTCAATCACCACCAACCTCCCCCCCGCGCCCCGGTCTTCGAGCCGAATCCGCGGACGCGGAACACCAAGTCCGAACTCGAGCTCGGGACAGACCGGAACCCACTCGACCTGACCTGCGAACGCCTCCAGCAAAAGCGTTTGGCGCTTGTTCCCGCCGTCGTAGCGAACGTTTTCGCCGAGCAAGCAAGAAGATATCCCGACCCGAGGCTTAGCGTTCATGGCGGGCAGAGTCCCAGCGTGAGCAACAAGCAAGGCTCACATCGAGCGTATGATCGCAGATCCGCTTCAGCGTCGCTGGGCTTCTGCGCCGATCCGAGATAATGGGCGCCATGGCCCTCGATCTAGGAGCTCTCTATCTGGACGACATGCGTGAGAGGTTCGAGTCGTACCGCTCGCTGGCCGAACGCGCCTTCGCCCAGACCGAGCCAAGCGAACGCTTCATCGAGCTCTCGCCGGGCGGCAACTCGATCGCTCACTTGATGAAGCATATCGCCGGCAATCTACGTTCCCGCTGGACCGACTTCTTGACATCAGACGGCGAGAAGCCGGATCGCAACCGCGACACGGAGTTCGAGCTAGGCGACGGCGACGACGCCCAATCGCTCGAACGCGCCTGGAACGCCGGCTGGGAGCTGCTGTTCGCTGCGCTCGATTCGATCACGCCCGCGGATCTCGAGCGCACCGTCTTGATCCGGCATGAGCCGCACTCGGTGATCAGTGCGATGAACCGTGCGCTTGGCCACTACGCCATGCACGTCGGTCAGATCGTGCTGATCGCCAAGCATCTGCGCGGGGAGCGGTGGCAAACGCTGTCGATCCCCAGGGGCGGCACGGAGCAATTCAACAAAGCGATGGCCAAGCGACGTTCGCAGGACCCCGAATAGCCGGACGTACTGTCAAGTACGCCTGTGCGCGCCAAGCGGCACGCGCCTTGTCTTGACGCCCTTCTGACGCACTTGGCCTCGCCACGTGGCGAGAAGTCCCGGCTAGGGACGAATGATGGAGCCGTCGCGGCGGCGCGTCGTGCCCCAGCTGTAGTCAAACGGCGTGTCGTAACGTGAATCGACGTCGTACTTCGCCGCCAGCTCTTCGTTGATCTCCATGCCCCAACCCGGCGCTTCGTTCGGCCAGAAATAGCCGTTCTCGAGCCGGGGGCAGCCGGGGAATACTTCTTGCGTCTCCTCAGAGAACGTGCGGCCCTCTTGGATACCGAAGGCGTAGGAGGAAACGTCGAGCGCGATGTTGGCCAAGTGCCCGACGGGCGAAACGTCGCCGGGGCCGTGCCAAGCGGTGCGTACTCCGAACCATTCGCACAATGCGGCAAGCTTGCGGGCGGGAGTGAGGCCACCGATCTGCGAAATATGAACGCGGCAGAAGTCCATCAGGCGCTCAGCGATGAGGCCGACGAACTCATGAGGGCTGTTGAAAAGCTCGCCCATGGCGATCGAAGTCGTGGTCTGTTGCCGCACAAGTCGGAAGTAGCCGATTTGCTCGGGCGAGAACGGGTCCTCGATGAAGAACGGGCGATACTCCTCGACGCGCTTCAGCAGCCACATTGCCTGCTCGGGCGCGATGCGCTCGTGGACGTCGTGCAACAGCTCGATCTCTTCTCCGAGCTGCTTGCGCATGTGCTCGAACATCTTGGGAACGCTCAGCAGGTAGGGTGTCGGCTCGTACATGCGCTCGGCGTGATCGCCGCCCGAGGGCGCGCCCAAGAAGCCCGAGGCGCTGGTTGAGCCGTCGGTTCGCGCGCCGTAGTTGGCTTGGCCGCGAATAGCCATCTGAATGCGCACGTGGCGCACGCCTTCGGCAATGTAGCGGCGGGCGGACTCCTCGAGCTCCTCGAGCGAGGAGCCGCTGGCGTGGCGGTAAACGTCGGCCGCCTGGCGGGCCTTGCCGCCGAGCAGGTCGTAGACCGGCATGTTGGCGCGCTTGCCTTTGATGTCCCACAGCGCTTGGTCGACTCCGCTCATGGCGTTGTAGAGCACCGGGCCGTTGCGCCAGTAGGAGCTGACGTACATCGTCTGCCAGATGTCTTCGATGGCGTCGGGATTCTTTCCAGTGAGGAAGGGACGAAGGAACTCGTCGACGGCGGTGACGACGGCCTTGGCGCGTTGGGTGAAGGTCGCGCAGCCGAGGCCGTAGAGACCAGGCTCGCTCGTCTCGATCTTGACGACGACAGTGCGGGGCAGTCCTGGAGGCGCGGTAAGGATCGCCCGAACGTCTGTGATCTTAAGCGCGGGCAGACCCCGCCGGGCCTGGCTCTCTTGCGGCGTCGGCGCGGCTCGCAAGGCGCTTGCTCCGACGAGCGTCGCGAGATTGGCTCCCGCGCCGGCGGTCAACCACTTCAAGGCTTCGCGGCGTTCCATGGACTTCGTTCCTCCTCGACTCAAAAAGGCGACCCCATGATTCCGCAACCAGCGGGACGGATGCAAGCCTTCGGCTATCGCTTTGCGGTCTCGGCGCCGATGAGACAGGGGAAATGCGGCAACAAAGCGGAACCGTGGAACTGGATGTGATCCATGGCGGCGCCGAGAGGCTCTCGCCGTCCCAGAGCGACGTGCTGACGGCTCTGGGGGCGGCGGTGCGGCGGCTCGATGATTCACAAGCGATGCGGTTGCTTCAGCTTCTAGGCGAGTTCTCGGGCGACGGCTATCTTAAGCGTGTGCGTTCGCACGAGATTCCGGTGGTGAAGATCTTGGCGGAAGTGATCAACGGCTGGGACTCCGATGGCGTCTCTGAGTTCGCCCGCGCCTGGGTCAGTACGCTGGTCGCTCGCCAAGACGGGTTTTGCTGGGATACCTGCACAGACGAGCAACGCCGCGAGCATCATCGGCGCGTCCGCGCCGAGATGGCGCGTCGGGGCGTGCCGGTCTAGCCCGAACCTCTCCCCACCCGACGTCCTATGAGACCTTGGGTACAATCGTCTCCATGTTGAGATCCGCGCTATTGCTTCTTGTATTGGGGCTCCCGTTGAGCGCCCAACATGCCAAGAACGTGATCTTGTTTCTAGGCGATGCGGGCGGAGTGGCGACGCTCCACGCCGCGAGCATTCTTGGTCACGGCGCACCACAAAAGCTCTACATCCAGGGGATGCCCCACATCGGCTTGTCCGACACCTCGACCGCCTCGCAATGGAACTCCGATTCAGCGGCCGGGATGACCGCGATCGTCAGCGGCCACAAGACTCACAACGGCGTTGTTTCGCAGGGTCCCGATGCTGTCCGCGGCAAGAGTGACGGCACGCCGCTCAAAACGATTCTCGAGTATGCCGAAGAGCGGGGGCTGGCGACTGGCGTCGTGACCAACATGACCGCGACCGACGCAACGCCCGCCGCCACCTTCGCTCACGTCAACGACCGTAAAGACTTTTCGCGAATCTTCCAACAGTTGCTTGATCCTGGCTTCGGCGACGGCGTCGACGTACTGATCGGCCCCGGACGAAGCAGGATCGAGGCCGCCTTGGCGGTCGACAACACCAGCGTCGCCGCTCTGATGAAGCGCGCCGGCCGACCACTCTATGAGTCGCTCGACGCGATCCCAAACGGCGGAAGTCGAGCGATCGCGCTGTTCGAGGGTCGGGAGGAGTTCAGCTTGGAGCAAGCGGTCGCTCGCGCCATTGCCATGTTGTCGATGAATCCGAAGGGCTTCTTCCTGATGGTCGAGGGAGATATGCACACGAGCGACGTCGACGGCGGTCTACGTCGGGTGCTCGAGTTGGACGAGATCATACGAACAACAGCCGAGGGCCAACGGAATAACAAGACGTTGATCCTGTTCACAGCCGACCACTCCTTCGATTTGCGCATCCGCGGCGGCAAGCGCGGCGAGCCCCTCCTCAGCGCTGAAGACGAAGGGCTCTCGCAAGATGGCAAAGCCTATCGGGGCAAGGCTGTGCGGATGGACGGCGATCACACCGCGGAGGAAGTCGTCGTAGCCGCCGAAGGCCCGGGAGCCGATCGGGTACGCGGCTATATGCTCAACACCGAAGTCTTTCACATCATGATGCAGGCTTACGGCTGGGAGTAGAGCGCCGAGGCGGACTCTGGCCGCTAGACTGCTGCTAAGTTGTAGCTGTGGCGACGGTGCGCGGGTTCGGTCTCGTTCAGGGTCTGTTGCTTGCAGGGCTCGCTGGGGTTGTCTGTCTGGCGCAGGAATCGAGCGAGGAGTTGCTCACTGGCGCCATGACTGCCTATCGCGAGGGGCGGGTCGACGAGGCGTTCACCCTATCCAATCGAGCGATCGAGGTCGCGCCGTCCGATCCGACGGGATACTTTATTCGGGGTACGGTCTTCGAGTCGAGACAGGAGTACGCGAAGGCTCTGTCGGACTACGACCGGGTCGTCCAACTGAGCCCCGCGCTGGCGTTAGCCTATAGCCGTCGCGGAGGGCTTCGCTTCAAGGTCGGCGACTTTATCGGCTCCATCGCCGACTTCAATCGCGAGATCGCACTCGAGCCCAGTAAGAGGAACAACCACTGGCAGCGCGGAATTTCCTACCACTACGCTCAGCAATACGAGGACTGTTGGAAGCAGTTCGAACTTTCCTACAAAACGGTCAACCCGAACGACTACGAGAACGGGATATTTCACTTTCTCTGTAAGGCGAGGGAGCAAGGGGTAGAGCAAGCGCGCAAGTCTATGCTGCGGATTCAGGGCGATGAACGCGTGCCGATGAAGCAGATCTACGAGCTCTATCGCGGGCGGGGCTCGATCGAGGACGTGCTGGTTTCAACGGAGAACGGCAACCCGACGGCGGCGGAGCTCAACGACCGTTTGTTCTACGGGCGCCTCTACGTCGGACTCTATCTCGATGCGATCGGCGAAGCGCAAGCCGCCCGCGAGCACATCGCTCGCGCCGTCGAGAATTTTCAGATCTCGCACTACATGTGGGACGTGGGCCGCATCCACCTCGCCGCCGCACCAGAGGGGACGGATTCGTCGGCCGCCCAGACGAGCGCTTCCGAAACCCCTGCGAGTCAACCTCGGAAGCAGAAGCGTTTTCGCGATCCCCGTCCTCCTAAAATCCAGAAGACGTCGAACACAGAGCCGCCCGCGCCTCGACCGCATCCGGATGTTACTTTCCACGGCAAGCCCAAGCCGCTGCCCCAAGGCGCGGTCACGCACAACTGGACGTCTTTCCTGGGTCCGACCCACAACGCCGTTTCGACCGAGACGAAGCTTTTGAGAGAGTTTCCTGAGTCGGGTCCGCCACTGGTTTGGGAGATGAACAAGGGTACGAGCTACGCCTCCCCGGCGATATCCGGCGACCGGCTCGTCTACTTGCATCGAGTGGGAGATAAGGAGCGCGTCGAGTGTTTGCATCCCGAAACGGGCGAGCGCTATTGGCAGTTTGAATACGGGACTGATTTCAGCGACCGCTACGGCTACAACAATGGCCCGCGCGCCAGCCCGGTCATCGACGAAGATCGCGTCTATACCTACGGGGCGCAAGCCAAGTTGCAGTGCCGCCGGCTCGACACGGGGGAGCTGATCTGGCAACGAGATATCGCCCGCGAGTTCAAAGTCAAACAGGACTTTTTTGGCGTGGCCGGCACGCCGCTCATTGAAGGCGATCTGCTGATCGTCAACGTCGGCGCTCCCGGCGGGCCGACTGTGGCGGCGTTCAACAAGCTTGACGGCAAGCTGGCGTGGGGCGCGGGCGAGGAGTGGGGCGCCGGCTATGCTTCTCCCGTTCCGGCGGTGGTGCACGGCGAGCGGCGACTGTTCGCGTTCGCGGGGGGAGAGAGTAAGCCGCCGACCGGGGGGCTGATCATGCTCGACCCGGCCACGGGGCGGATCGAGTTCACCTTCCCCTGGCGCAGCAGCGACTACGAGTCGGTGAACGCCTCGAGCCCGGTGATCGTCGACAACCGTGCGTTCGTTTCCGCTTCTTACCAAACGGGCGCGGCTCTGCTTGAGATTCCGGCACAAGGGCGGCGCGAGGTCGCTTGGCTCAATTCCGAATTCGACCTGCATTTCACGACGGCGATTCATCAGGACGGCTATCTCTACGGCTTCACTGGGCGCAACGAGCCGGACGCGGCGCTGGCTTGCGTCGACCTCAAGACGGGGAAAGAGAAGTGGCGCGCTGTTCCGGAGTGGAAGGAAACGGTCGTCGCCAATGGTAAACCGCGGGAGATTACCGAGAGCACGTTCCGGGGGTCTTTGCTAAAGGTGGACGGGCGCTTCCTGGCGATCGGCGAGCACGGACACCTGCTGTGGCTGGAGCTAAACCCGGAAGGCTACCGAATTCTCTCCCGAGCCTCACTCTTCAAAGCGCGTGAGACCTGGGCGTTGCCGGTGCTCAGCCGCGGGCTGCTATATATCGGCCAGAACACGCGGGATACTCTCGCGGGCAAGCCTCCAAGACTGCTCTGCTACGACCTGAGGGGGGAAGAGTAAAGCGTGGCCGGGTCTAATCTCTGACTGTCAGCGGGCTCCGTCCCAGGCCGTACGCCAGCCGGTGCTCTCGCGGGAACTCTGCTCACGCCAGCTCAGCAGTACGTCGATCAGCTCCTGCTTCTTTCTCTGATGAGGCGGACTGTTCCATAAGTTGTCCACCTCGTCGGGATCGTCTTTGAGGTCGAACAACTGACCGTCGCGGTGGTCGGCAAAGCGAACCAGCTTCCAGTCCTTGCTGCGGACCATCGTTTGATAGTCGCTCGTCGTGAAATTGACGTCCCGGGCTTGCTCGCAGAATACGTACTCGCGCGGCTCCCAATCTTTGCCCTCAATCGCGGGCAACAGCGACCTGGCCGCCATCTTCTTGGGCGGCTCGACGCCGGCCATCTCGAGGATCGCCGGCCCAATGTCCATTAGCGAGCAGAGTCCGTCCGCCTTGCGTCCGCCCGTATAACGCCCCGGCGCCCAAACAATCAACGGTGCCCGCGTGACCGTGTCGTACATTGTCCACTTCTGAGAGTGGCCGTGGTCAGTGAGCGCGTCGCCGTGGTCGGAGGTGAAGATCACAATCGCGTTCTCGAGATACCCGTTGTCTTCGAGAGCTTTGAGTATCTCGCCGATCTTCTCGTCGATCATTGTCACATTGGCGAGATAGTACGCCCGTTGTCGCTTGCGCTGCTCCTCGGTGGGGCGCCGCTGATGGACGACTGAGTCGTGGTCGACCTCGCAATTGTGATCGATCATGCCGCGGTAGGGCTCCGGCTGCGCGTCCAACTCTTCTTGAGTTGTCTCCATTAACGGTAGGTCTTTTTCGAGATAGGGTTTAGCGTACTCAATCGGCGGATCGTAAGGGGGATGCGGCCCGGGGAAGCCGATCTGCAAGAATAGCGGCTCGGTCCGTGGGCAATAACTCAACCACCAAGCCGCAGTATTTCCGACAAAGATATCCGAATGGAGGTCATTCTCAAGCGGCCATTCGAACGCGCCGAGACGTTCGCGGTAGTCGGGCAGATCGCGATAGCTCAATCGGCCGGGCTTGACGTGACCCCGAGCCTTGATGGCCTTGTCCCACTCGTCGATGAAATAACGCCCATCGAGAAAACGGTCCTTGTTTTCGACCGGGAAGCGTTGATGAAATCCAAAGCGCTCATTGTAGGGAGCTTGGTGCATCTTGCCGATATTGACACAGTGATATCCGTCCGCGGCTAGGAGCTCGACCCAGGATCGGTCCCAACTGTCGCCGTTCACCATGACGCCGGCGTTGTGCGGGTATTGACCGGAGAACAAGCTGGCGCGGCAGGGAGCGCACGACGGCGCAGGAACAAAGCAATTCGTGAAAGTAACGCCTTCATTGACCATTCGGTCTAGATTGGGCGTATCCATATAGGGGTAGCCCAGAGCGTTGATCGTATCGAAGCGCTGCTGGTCGGTGACGATGAAGACGATGTTGGGTCGCGAATCGGACATGGGCGCACCATTCTAGCGTTTCGAGGTCGTGACCTGCCTCGCGCTGTGCCGGTGCGTTCTCCAAGGTTGTTACAGACGGCGAGAATAAGGGATTGACCGCGAAGAAGTTCAGTGGCAGAGTGGAATCGGTAGAGCTACGAATGGGCGAACTCGGGGATCGCGCCCTCGCTCATGCTGACGATTCCATCAAGGAGAACCCGCTGTGATGCGAACTGCAGCGTCCCGCCTTCTGTTGATCGTTGTGCTATCGAACGGCATGTCGACCACCGGCCGCGCGACCATCCTTTTGTTTGATCAGATTCGGGTCGGCGGAACCATCGTCCCGACGATCAGCGGCAACTCCGTCCCGCAAGACTACGGAGATCACGCGACTGGGCCGTCGGTGAGCGCCCCGGGGGGTTCCTTCACCTACGGCGAAGCGGGCGAAGGCTTCACGCCGAACGTCATGGCCGACTACTTCACGACCGCGAACAGTCCGGGAAGCTCGCTGTGGGAGGTCGGTTTTGGAGATCTAACCAACGTGTTGTTCGGGAATCAGAATTCGCTCTCGATGAACGTGTTATTAACCGCCGACGCAGGATTCGACGTTCTGCTCTACGGCTTTGATCTAGGCGGTTGGCCGAACGCCGACTACGTAATTAACGCTGTCAGCGTGTTCGACGGATTGACGCCGCTATTCTCGCAGGGCAACGTGCTGGTTGAGGGGGACGCCGTCGGCCCGGGCCGCACATCGTTCGCTTTCGGAAGCGCACTCGTCGGCAACTCTCTTTTGATCGAGATTGACTACAGCAACCTGCTCGGGGGCCAACAAGACAATATCGGAATCGACAATATCCGCTTCGGCCAGGATCCTCTGCCGCAGGCGGCGGTGCCGGAGCCGTCCACTCTCTGGTTACTGTTGAGTGCACTATTTGCCGCAAAAGCCGTCTTCCGCCGTCCCACTTCGGCATAGAGTCCAACAACACGAAAGAGCCGCGAAACTTAGCCATTGGGTCCTAGTGGTACGTTCGCGAGCCTCGCGTCTCAATAAATCGTCAGCTTCAAATTGTTGTGATATACATGGTTGTATAGGCTGGCAATTCTCTTGCCAACGAACGGCGGCAGTTCTTATCCGAGCCGTCGAAGCAAGATCCTAAGATGTATCGACTCGATTGGGTGGAGCGCCTGAAGCTTCGAAGCGCTTCGCTGCCGGAGGCCGGCCAAGTTAGTCGTATCCATCCTACTGTTTGGAGACTCGGTTTCACGAGTATGTTGACCGACATCTCCGGCGAGATGGTCAACAGCGTTTTGCCGGTGTACTTGGTTTTGCACCTTCACCTGGGCCCGCTTCAGTACGGGGCAATCGACGGCGTTTACAACGGGGTGGCGGTGGCGCTTCTGGGCTTGGCCGGCGGCCTTATCGCCGACCGCCGGCGCCGTCACAAGGAGGTCGCCGCTGCAGGCTACGGGATCTCCGCAGCATGCAAACTCCTTCTTCTCGCGGCCGGCGGCGCGTGGGGCTGGATTACAGCGGTCGTGGCAGCCGATAGGCTCGGCAAGGGAGTTCGAACCGCCCCTCGGGACGCTCTGATCTCGCTTTCTTCAGAGAGGCAATCTATGGCTGCCTCCTTTGCTGTTCATCGGACCCTCGATGCAGGCGGGTCTCTCTTGGGGCCGATCGTGGCTTTCTCTCTTCTGGCCTGGTTGCCGGGCGCCTACGATGCGATCTGGGTAACGAGCTTCGTGTTCGGCATATTGGGTTTAGCAGTCCTCTACCTTTTCGTCGAGAGCCCAAAGCGAGCGGATGTCTCGAATGTCGAGCTCGCGCCGCCGCGAATGGTCATCGGACTACTACAGACCCGAAGACTTCGCGGCCTTGTCGGCGCTGGAATGCTGCTCTCCGCCGTTACAATCAGCGACGGCTTCCTCTATCTCCTGATAACGGATCGCAGCGATGTCGGCGCCGGTTTCTTTCCCCTCTTCTATGTGATAACGGCATCTACCTACATGCTGTTTTCAATCCCCGTCGGGCGACTGGCGGATCGATGGGGCCGGAAGCTGGTATTTCTGTTCGGCTACCTGATTGTCCTGATGAATAGTGCTATTCTGCTTTCGTTTGACACTCTTGGAACCGGCGTCTGGTTGCTCTGCCTCGTCCTCTTGGGACTTCACTATGCGGCAACGGAGGGCGTTCTGATGGCAATGGTCAGTCGCTCGACGCCAAGCGAGATGCGAACCACCGCAATCGCAATGGCGATAACGTTTATAGGGCTTGCCAAGATGGCGTCGTCGCTTGCGTTCGGCTTTTTGTGGGAAGTTGGGAGCTTGAACATGGCGGTCGCTATCTTTGCCGCGGGCGTAGGATTAGCTCTCCCGGCTTCAGCCTTCTGGCTAGGCGGATCGCAAGGTGAAGAGAATGATTGACGCCACGGGCCGAAAGTTCGCCGCACTCTTGGCTGTCTGCGGTATCGGATTGTTCGGGTACTACTACTGGGCTGCGACGCGCGGTCCCGCTGAATCCGACCTAGCTGTCGAGTCTCAGCCGCCCGCTGCTGTCGTTCCACAACAAGAGCCTCCAGAGCGCCGGGTCCCTGAGGAGAACGCGATTACGACTCCCGCTGGTCGAACCGCGTCGTCCGAGGGCCCGGCCGTCCCGGATGAGTCTGGGGAGGAGGCGGACGCCAAGGAGCGTCGAATCTTATATCGCCATACTCGCCCCGATGCCAACTACGGCGCCTTGACCGAGACTTTCTATCCGGCTCTGGACCGTCTCAAGTTTGCGGCGGGGTTCTCATGCCAAGCGCTGCATTTTGCAGCCGGCACGGGAGTTTGCCTGACTGCGGACCGCGGCGTATTTACAAAATACGGAGCGGACTTGTTTGATTCGACTTACAAGAAGTTATTTTATTTCGACCTGCAGGGAGTTCCGAGTCGTTGCCGGGTGTCCCCAAACGGCAAATTGGCCGCCTGGACGGTCTTCGTGACCGGCCATTCGTATGCCTCAGTAGATTTCTCAACACAGACGACGATCGCCGACGCAACCAGCGGTGAGATACTTGCCGACTTAGAAGACTTCTCGACCACGAAGAACGGCGAGGCCTTCCACTCGGTGGATTTCAATTTTTGGGGCGTTACGTTCACTCCTGATTCCGAGGGGTTTTTCTGTACGCTATCTTCTGGCGGGAAGACGTATCTTGTGCGCGGCTCGATTGAATCGCGCTCATTCGTGGTGATTCGTGAGAATGTCGAGTGCCCGTCACTATCGCCCGATGGATCAACGATCGCCTACAAGAAACGATTCATTGTCGATGGGCGGGTGCGTTGGAGGCTGCACACACTCAACCTCGAAAGCATGCTAGACACGCCGCTGGCGGAAGGCCGAAGCGTTGATGACCAACTCGCCTGGCTTGACAACGAGCACGTGCTCTACACGCTGCCGGATAATGAATTAGGGTCGAGCGCTGTCACAAACGTTTGGGTGGCTTCGATTGACCGAGACGAGCCCCCGAAGCTTTTCCTTCCGGCGGCCTATTCTCCGACGGTCGTCAGGTGAACGTTCTGCCAAAGCTACACGCTGCGGATCTCGAGCGGCTCCCGGACGGCGCTTCGTGCCGCGAACGAAAGCGGTGGCCGCCTCAACGTGCCGCTCCGTTCTTGATTGTGCTCGCCTCGACGAAGACTCTCGACCGGATTTCTTGATCCTCGATTCCTACGGGGAACAATGGACGCCAAGAAACAGGGCGGTCTAGTCTCTCGATGAGGAGCCGACCGGCGGCGTTATGATGGCCGCATGCAGCTTTCCCGCCGCCAGCTTCTGTTTTCCTCGATCGCCGCCGCTTCTTCGCAAACCCTCCGCGCCCAAGCCGCCAGGCGCCCCAATATCTTGTTCGCTATTGCCGACGATTGGGGTTGGCCGCATGCCGGAGCCTACGGTTGCACCTGGGTCAAGACTCCCGCCTTCGACCGAGTCGCCCGCGAAGGGGTTCTCTTTACGAACTGCTTTACTTCGAACCCTAAGTGCAGCCCCTGCCGCGCCAGCATTTTGACGGGACGCAATACCTGGCAATTGGACGAAGCGACCAACCACTTCGGGCTCTTCCCGGCCAAGTGGGCGGTCTACCCGGACTTGCTTGAAGACGCGGGATACCACGTCGGCTACACGGGCAAGGGATGGGGTCCGGGAGACTACGGATCGGGCGGCTTCAAGCGCAATCCCGCCGGAAAGGAATACGCCAAGCATACTCTCGATCCGCCCTTCCGCTTCATGGCCAACAAGGACTATGCCGCGAACTTCGACTACTTCCTTGAAAGCCGCGGCGAGGGGCAGCCGTTCTGCTTCTGGTTCGGGACGCAAGAGCCCCACCGGGCGTACGAAGACGGAGCCGGGGAGCACAGCGGCAAGGACTTCAAGAAGGTCGACGTGCCGGCCTTCTTCCCAGACAACGAAACGGTTCGCCGCGACTTGGCCGACTACAGCGTCGAGGTCGAATGGTGCGACACCCATCTGGGCCGCATCATCAAGAAGCTGGAAGAGATCGGCGAGCTGGACAACACGTTGGTGCTCGTCACCTCCGACCACGGCATGCCCTTCCCGCGCGTCAAGGGACAGATCTACGAGTACGGCTTTCACCTACCCTTGGCGGTTCGCTGGGGCGGGATCGAAGGAGGACGTACGGTCGACGATTTCATCAACGTGCGCGACTTCGCACCGACATTTCTCGAGCTGGCAAGAGTCGATCCGCCGGACTCGGTAACGGGCACAAGCTTCCTCGACGTGCTCAAGTCGAACGAATCGGGCCAGGTCGACCCCTCTCGCAATCGCATGCTGATCGGTAAGGAGCGCCACGACCTGGGCCGGCCCAACAACCAGGGTTACCCGGTTCGCGCTATCCGGACGCCCGAGTTTCTCTATCTCCACAACTACAAGCCGGATCGCTGGCCGGCAGGGAATCCCGAGACCGGCTACCGCAACTGCGATGCAAGTCCGACCAAATCGCAGATCCTTGGAAGCTTCAACGAGTACTACCGCATGGCGTTCGGCAAGCGTCCCGCCGATGAGCTGTATCGGATTCAGGATGATCCGGAATGCGTCAACAACCTGGCCGCCGACCCGACGTACGCCACGGTAAAGCGTAAGTTGCGAATCGAGATGGAAGAAAGGCTGCGCGCGGAGGGTGATCCGCGCCAAATGGGTCTGGGCGACGTCTATGACAGCTATGAGTACGTCGGCCGGAGCACGCACTCCTACGAAAACTGGCTGAAATACCAGCGACCATAGGGCGCCGTCTGCCAAAGTCTTGAGGATCGGCGCCTACGCGGCCGGGCCAGCCGCGCGGACGGCTTCGCTCACGCCGCCCTCGTAGGCCTTAAAATTCTTGCGAAACAGGTCCGCGAGTTTCGCCGCGGTCTGATCGTAACCCGCCTTGTCCGTCCAAGCATCGCGCGGCAAGAGCACCTCAAAGGGAACGTTGGGGCACTCGGCGATCATTTCGAGCCCGAAGATCGGGTCCTTCTCCGCCTTCGCCCCCTTGAGAGCGCCGGAGTAGATCGCATCGAGCATGGCGCGCGTGTAGCGCAACTTGATGCGAGATCCCACCCCGTGTGCTCCGCCCGACCAGCCGGTATTCACTAACCAGACCTGCGTGCCGTGGACGCGGATGCGCTCGCTGAGCATCTCCGCGTACTTGCCCGGATGCCACACCAAGAACGGCCCGCCGAAGCAAGGCGAGAAGGTCGCTCGCGGTTCGGTGACGCCGACCTCTGTCCCCGCCACCTTGGCCGTGTAGCCGCTGATGAAGTGGTATTCGGCTTGCTCGGGCGTGAGCCGACTCAGCGGCGGCAGCACCCCGAAGGCGTCGCAAGTCAGAAAGATCACATGCGGAGGGTGGCCGGCGACGCACGGGATCTTGGAGTTTTCGATGAAGTCGATGGGATAGGAGCCGCGCGTGTTCTCGGTAATGCCCGCGTCGTCGAAATCGACATGACGGGTCGCTTCATCGAACTTGACGTTCTCGAGCACGGCTCCGAAGTGCAGCGCATCGAAGATCTGCGGCTCCGCGGCGCGGGTGAGATGAATGGCCTTGGCATAGCAGCCGCCCTCGATGTTGAAGACGCCCTCATCGGTCCAGCAGTGCTCATCGTCTCCGACTAGTTGCCGCTTCGGATCGGCCGACAGCGTCGTCTTGCCGGTGCCTGAGAGACCGAACAAGATCGACGACCCTCCAGTATCGTCGGCCGTCGCAGAACAGTGCATCGAGAGCACGCCTTGTTTCGGCATGGCATAGTTCATGTAGCTGAAGACGGCCTTCTTCATCTCCCCGGCGTACTCGGTGCCGAGGATGACGACCTGGCGCTCATCGAGATTGAGGTCGACGCTTGTTTTCGACGTCATCCCGAGCGTGTGACGATTGGCCGGGAAGGCCCCCGCGTTGTAGATCACCAGATCCGGTTCGCCGAAGCTTGCCAGCTCTTCGCTGCTTGGCCGGATCAGCATGTTCCACATGAACAGTGCGTGATAAGGCCGCGATGCGATGACGCGCACCTTGATGCGGTACTTCGGATCCCAACCCGCGTAGCCGTCGGTGCAATAGATCCGCGGGCGCGTGTTGAGATAGTCGATCGCCCGTTCCCTATTGACGAGAAACGCAGTCTCGCTGAGCTCGACGTTGACGCTGCCCCACCAAACGTCGTTCTCTGAGCCAGGGGTGCGAACGACGCGCTTGTCTTTGGGCGAGCGGCCCGTCTTGTCCCCTGAGTAGGCCATTAGCGCGCCGGCGTCCGAGATCCTGGTGCCGGCCTCATGCCGGATCGCTTCTTCATAGAGCTCCGCGGGGGATGCGTTGCGCAAGATGTCTCGTACTTGAATTTCTTGGTGCTCGAGAGTGAAATCGCTCATGTCGATGGCCCTTTTCTTTTTTGACTACGCTTCGGCGCGGGAGCTGTTCCGCCGCCGCGCTCGCCTTCCAGCAGAGCGCGCACATCGCCACATACTTGTCGAATCGTGTCGGCCTCGCGCTCACGCGCGGACGTTGCGCTTGAGCCCTCGGTCGCCACGGAGGTCAAAAAACGCGGCCGGTCGACGGCATCTCCGGCGGCCACTACGACGCGCGCGCGCATCGCCAACGCGAGACGATGAATCGCCTCGCCACGACGCGGTTGCTCGCGCGGCAGCCGGCGGTCCGCCGTCTGAACCGCAAGGCTCGTGTCTTGCCTCAAAGCTTCGGCGAGATCTTTCAGTACGGCCGTATCTTCGGTGCCTTGCAGCAGCGCCACGACGACGCCTTCTTCTCCAGGGCGGAAAGCAGGAGGCAAGCCCAAGGTGCGGATGTAGAAGAAATGCAAACACGAGAGATAGATCGCTAGTAGCGCGCCGCTGTAAAAGAAAGCGATCAGCAAGCCGCGATCGGTGATCAGGGCGAGCAGACCGCCGCCCTCACGCGCCCGCCGGCCCCAAACGACAGCGACGAAGACGACGGCCGCCAGAATCGGAACCCAGATCAGCGCCGCGTTCCACCAAGCTTGCGTGTCGGGCTCCATTGTGGTCAGCCGGGCGGTTCCCCCCGAAAAACCCATTATGCCGGAGGAGGCTTGGGCGCGGCAGGCTCAGCCCGGGTCGTGGCAGAAGTCGCAGTCGTTGGGCGCCCCGTGCTGGGCGTGGCAGCTCATACAGGATGTCATGCTGGTCGGCTTCTCTTTGAACATGACTTGGCGCTCGGCGACCGGACCGTGGCAGGTCTCGCAAGAGATGCCGGCGTCGGTATGGTGCGAGGCGTGAGCGAACCAAACGTAGTCGGGAACGCGGTAGATCTTTTCCCACGGAACAGACTTGCCTTCTTTGGCAAAGGCGGCGAGCTTCTGGATATGGGGGCTGTCAGTCTTGACGGCGGCGTGGCAGGCCATGCACTTCTCTTCGGCGGGATAGCCGGCAGCGAAGCCAGGCTCCTTGATGGCGTGGCAGTCGAGACACTTGAGTCCCAGCGTCAGATGCGTCTTGTGGCTGTAGGGGATGGGCTGCTCGGGCGGCGGCAACGGAAGCTTCTCGTCGGGCGAGGCGTAGCCCGCACGCTGTGCGTGGAGGGAGAGAGCGACGAATAGCGTCGCGGCGGCTACCGCGAAAAGGCGCTGCGGTCTCACGAATGCTATTTTCGCAGATCACCCACCTCGCCACCGGCCGGACGGAGCGATCTCCGCCCGGCCAGCGTAAGACCTCGCCTATTCCGCCGGCACGACGCCGACGCGACGGGCGATGCGGTTCACCGTCTCGGTAAGCGTTTCGATTTGCGCCTCGAGATCGGCGATCCTGGCGTTCGCCGCCTGGGCCATCGTCAGCTCGGTGTGCGCGAGCTGGCCGCGCATGATGCCCGGCGGGTTCGAGGCGGTATGCACGTTGACGTAGTAGGCCGCCGGGTTGGCGATCACGGCTTCGACCGACTCGAGACCATCCGGCGTGTCGATGACGACCTGCTCAAAGAGGATGCCGTCTCCGGAGGCTACGATCGGCCCGACCAGGTTGGAAGGTATTACGACTCCGCCGTTCGCGCCGTCCGCGCCGGCATGGACATGCATGTTGGAAATGTTCTCTTCCTGACCGAACCAATACTTCACCTTGAAGTCGACGAAGGCCTTCACGGCGTTGCCGGAGCCGTCACGGTAGACGCGCAAGAGCATGTGGACCGAACCCACAGCGTCCGTTTCGAGACCTCCGGTCACTTTGCTGGCGCTCAACTCGGCGTTGAGGTGCACCGACTCGACGTTCTGGGCGCCGAGGAAGGCGGGCGCGATTAAAAGCGCGGCCGCAAGGACAAGACTCTTCTTCATGTGTAAACCCCTCTCCAGTTTCATAGCCCTTTGGGCGAGACGCTGAATACGGCCGAACGGCCGCTCAGCTCTAGCGATCTTAAGTCTAAAAACCCCTAATTAGCGCTGTTTTCAGCTGTAAACTCTTACGGCTCTCGCCTAGCTCAGGCACGGATCAGGCGGCCGGATTGAGATGTTACAATCGGCGCGTCGAGCTGTAGGGAAGGTGTGGTTCTTCGGCTCTAAGTTATACAAGAACAATAGTTGAGGCAACACCATGGAACGTAAGTCCAGACGATCGTTTCTAGGCGCCGCCGGCGCGGCTTTCGGAAGCGCATTCGGCCTACAAGGTCTCTCAGCGGCCGTCCAAGCCAACTCTAGCCCCTACCGGCGGCCCAAGCTCAAGATCACCGATGTCCGCACCGCCGAGGTACGCGTTCACGGACATCAGACGCATGTCCGCATCTATACCGACCAGGGCATCTTTGGAGAAGGCGAAGCGACCGACGCCGCCGACGGCGCCTCCGCCATCATCCAGCGCCGCTTCCGGCGCATGCTGATCGGTCAAGACCCCCTCAACATCGATTTCCTGTTCGAGCGGATGCGCACCGGCGGCATCTTCGCGGGCGCCCAGGGCGGGCAATACGTTACCGCTCTAACCGGCATCGAAATCGCCTTGTGGGATCTGGCGGGCAAGGCGACCGGGCTGCCCGTCTATCAACTGCTCGGGGGCAAGATGCGCGACAAAGTGCGCATGTACTGCGATTCGGCCCGCCATGAGCCAAACACGCCAGCAGCCGAAGAGATGCTGAGCTGGATCCGCGACGAGGGCTTCACGGCCGTCAAGATCGACTGCGACGACCGAAACAATCCCCACCGCCACGACCCCGTCAACTGGACCGCCAGCAACCGTGAGATCGACTACATGGTCGAGCGCGTCGGCTACGTGCGCAACTTCTTCGATCGCGACATCGACCTGGCTGTCGACGGCCATGGCCGCTTCGACGTGCCCTCCGGACGCCGCCTTGCCAAGGAGTTCGAGCAGTTCGAGTTGATGTTCTTCGAGGAGCCGGTCCCGGCGGAGAATGTCAAGGCCATGCGTGACGTGCGGGAGATCACCACGACGCCGATTTGCTGCGGCGAGAACCGTTTCTTGCGTCACGGCTTTACCGATCTGTTCGAAGCCAACGCCGTCGACGTGATCATGCCCGACATCCAGAAGTGCGGCGGCCTGCTCGAGTCGCGCAAGATCGCCGACGCGGCGCATTCCTACTACATTCCCTTCGCACCGCACTGCGTGGTGTCGCCGATCGGCACGATGGCTTCGGCCCACGTCTGCGCCGCCGTGCCGAATTTTTTGGCGCTCGAGTGGCACTGGATCCGTGATCTCGATATCTGGAAGAACTTCGTCCAGGAAGGCGAGATATTCAGCAAGGGCTGGATCGAAATGCCGGACCGTCCCGGCATCGGCGTGACTATGAACGAGGAGGCCGCCAAGAGCCGCCAAGTTCCGGGCACGCCCTGGTTCGAGGAGTGGAAATACTAGGCGACTGGTAGAACCCAAGCCAGATCGGGCGAACGACCCTGCATCCACTAGACTGAGGCCATGCCCGGTCGCCGTCTGCTGCTTGCTTTCGCCTTCGCCCTCCTGACGCTGTGTCCTACCGCTCGGGGTTATGAGCCGGTTCAAGTCTACGACCACGCGCGCGACGCGGCTCAAGACGTCGCGAACGCCGTCGTCGAGGCCAAGCGAACCGGGCGTCACGTCTTAGTCGAGGTGGGCGGCAAGTGGTGCATTTGGTGCCGCTACCTCGACGAATTCTTCGCCGGCCACGCCAAGATCAACGAGCTGCTGGACCGCAGCTTCATCCTCGTCAAGGTCAACTTCAGCGAGGAGAACAAGAACGAAGAGCTGCTGTCGAGCTACCCGAAGATCCCGGGCTATCCGCACTTCTTCGTTCTCGACGGCGAAGGCAAGTTGACTCGCTCGCAAGGCACGGCGGAACTGGAAGAAGGAAAAAGCTATTCTCCCGCGGCGATGAAGAGCTTCCTCACGTCCTACGGTCCTCGAAAGCACTGATTCGGCTCGTTCGCCGCTCCCGGCGGCAGGCGTCCGCCAACGGCCATTGCGGCGCCGAGTCGCCGACGGCTGGGAAGTCATTGTGTATTAGGACCCAAAGTCGGCGTCGCAGCGATTGCTCTCGCGCTTCAAAATCGATGTGCGATGATTGCTAGTGTCCCGTTTCTAAAGTTCGCGTAACATTATAGGACCCGTAGACGCCTTTTCTTTATGAAGGCGAAGACGACCACCGGGCCTCGACTGAAAC